>ERZ1673751.28-NODE-28-length-243885-cov-37.024591_pt1 | contig 243885 bp, 217 predicted proteins | sample MGYA00580202_ERZ1673751 | MGnify/ENA primary metagenome ERZ1673751 (study PRJEB41218, sample SAMN15661780) | gut metagenome | host: Homo sapiens | place: Canada: London | collected 2015-08-20/2019-03-30 | study: EMG produced TPA metagenomics assembly of... | reverse complement strand
CGAAATTTGTACCCTTATTACGGATATGATAACCCCAATTACAGATACCTGATTTTCAATCTTGGGACGAAGGGGAAGATTAAAGTAGGTTTCGCGGCACACGGTTCTCGTGGCGACGGCTTTACGGGAGTATTTAGTGAGATAAAATATCAGCCGAAAGCTTTGGATGATATGCGAATGTTGTCTTTGTTTTGAAGCTGTATCCCGAAATTTGTACCCTTATTACGGATATGATAACCCCAATTACAGATACCTGATTTCTCAATTGAAATAATTTCTATCTTTGTTGCAGTTCAAATACTTATGAATATGGATAGAGTTATAAAATTAGATAATGTAGATCACTATAACAGTCTCTACGGATTGGAAACCCTGCATCCTCTGGTGAGTGTGGTGGATCTTACCAAAGCAACCAAATCGGTCAATCATATCCAAATGACTTATGGGCTTTATGCACTCTTTCTGAAAGGAGCTAAGAACTGTGATATCAAGTATGGTCGCCAGCATTATGACTATCAGGAAGGAACCATCGTTTGCTTTGCTCCCGGCCAGACTGCCGGAGTAGAGATGCTGAATGATGTAGTGCAGCAAGAAGTGTACGGTATCCTCTTTCATCCCGACCTGATTCGCGGAACCTCCCTCGGAAAGACAATAAAAGATTATACTTTCTTCTCTTATTCAGTAAGCGAGGCTTTGCACCTGTCCGATCAGGAAAAAGAGACTGTGATGGATTGCCTGAAAAAGATCAGTATTGAGTTGGAGCATCCTATCGATAAGCATAGTAAAGCATTGATTGCTATGAATATCGAGCTTCTGCTCAATTACTGTATGCGGTTCTATGAACGCCAGTTCATCACCCGGAGCGGCGTCAATAAAGACTCTCTTACCAAGTTTGAGCAACTTCTGGATGAATATTTCAGAAGCAATCTTCCTGTGCAGGATGGCTTGCCGTCCGTGAAATACTTTGCGGATAAAATCTATCTCTCGCCCAATTATTTCGGTGACATGATTAAGAAAGAAACAGGTATGACGCCTCAGGAGCATATTCAGATGAAAGTGATCGAACTGGCTAAAGAACATATCGTTGAAACGGACGAGACAATCAGTGAAATTGCTTACACCTTGGGATTTCAATACCCGCAACACCTCAGCCGCCTGTTCAAAAAACGTGTCGGCTGTACGCCCAATGAATATAGACTGCAAAATGTACAGTTTTGAAAAAGGATATATTGAACATAGAGACCGTACACCAGTGCAATTGCTGTTTGGGAAATAAGACTTTACATCCGTTGGTGAGCGCCATTGACTTATCTAAAGCCAATGTGATGCAGCGTACTATCAAGTTCGATTTCTACACCATCTTACTGTTGGAATGCGAATGTGAGGATTTCATCTACGGGCGTAAGTATTACGACTATTCCAACGCAACAATGATTTTCCTGACTCCGGGACAATCCATCAATATCAACGAAGGAAAGGCATTTCCCCGAAAGGGCTGGTTGTTGGCTTTTCATCCCGACTTGCTTTGCAGCACTTCATTGGGGCGGAACATTAAGAATTACTCTTTCTTTTCTTATCATCTGAATGAAGCGTTGCACCTTTCCTTGCGCGAAAAGGATAAAGCAATTGAATGTATGTACAATATTGAGAAGGAACTGCAACATGCAATAGACTGTCATAGCAAGACCTTGATTTCAAGATATATAGAACTCCTGTTGGATTATTGTTCCCGTTTCTATGACCGTCAGTTTATCACTCGGAATGAAGTCAATAAGGCGATATTGAACAAGATGGATATTGCGTTGGATGACTATATCCAGTCCGGACAATTGAAAAACGGTGTACTACCCTCTACAAAATACTGCGCAGATATACTTCATTTATCTCCCCGTTATTTCAGCGATTTATTGAAGTTTGAAACGGGGAAGAATCTGGATGAATACTTCCAGTTGAAAAGGCTGAAAGTCGCTAAGGAGATGCTATTAGGCAAAGGTGATACGGTAAGTTCGGTTGCTGAAAAATTGGGCTATCCAAGCGTACAATATTTCAGCAACCTGTTTAGAAAACTGGTAGGGGTATCTCCCTGCGAATATAGATTGTCACAAAACTAAGTGTTCTTGACATTCTGCGATACCCACATTCCTATATCCTGCTTACTGAGTGCTGCCGCCATCAGGTCGGGGAACTTATCGGGCGTACAAGCAAAGGTAGGCACACCGATATTTGCCAGAAATTCTGCATGATTTTTGTCATAAGAAGGGGCACCGTCATCATTCAGGGCGGGTAGTACGATAAGTTGCACGCCACTGTTCACCAGTGATACGAACTTCTTTCGCATTTCTCTCGGATCGCCCCCTTCATACAAGTCGGTCACCAGTACCAGCACCGTATCTTGCGGACGGGTGATTACTCCCTGGCAATAGGTCAGGGCGCGGGCGATATCCGTACCGCCACCCAACTGTACACCGAAGAGTAAGTCTACCGGATCTTGCAAGTCATCGGTAAGGTCTACCACAGCCGTATCAAATACCACCATCCGCGTGTTCACTGCCGGAATGGAAGCCAGTACAGACCCGAAGATTCCGGAGTAAATGACGGATGTCCCCATTGAACCGCTCTGGTCCAGACAGAGGATGATGTCTTTCATCGCTTTCCGTTTTCTGCCGTAACCGATACGGACTTCCGGGATGATAGTCTTGTATTCCGGTTGGTAGTTTTTCAAATTCTTGGTGATGGTGGTCTTCCAGTCTATCTCGTTATAACGTGGTTTTCTCCGCCGTGCAGAACGGTTGAGCGCTCCCGTCACAGCCTGTTGGGTAGGGGCGGAGAGCTTGCGTAGCAGTTCGTCCACCACTTTGCGGACTACCTGCCGTGCCATTTCCTTATTCTTTTCAGGAATAACCCGACTGAGTGACATCAGTGTAGCTACAAGATGCACATCCGGAACTACCGTTTCAAGCATTTCCTTTTCCGTCAATAGTGAGGTGATATTCAGTCGTTTGATGGCATCGCGCTGAATGACCTGTACTACAGTCTGCGGAAAGAACTCACGGATATCTCCCAGCCAGCGGCTTACTTTTGGGGCGGATGATCCGAGTCCTCCGCGGCGGTCGCTGTCATATACGGCTTCCAATGACTGGTCGATGCGTTGCTCTTCCGGTGTCAGTGTGATACCCGTTCCGTCGGCTTCGTTTCCGCCCAGTATCAGGCGCCACCTTTTCAGATATTCTTCTTCCATTGCTTTCTCTTTACTTCGTTTCAATTCCTAATAACCGGTGAATCAAGGGAATCACCCTCACAGCTTCCTCTTCATTGTGTGAAGTTGCTGAGGCTGTTGCAGTCTGTATGCCGCCTGCACCTCCCGCCTTGGCTTTCTCACCCAACTTTCGGCGTTCTGCGGGACTGAACTCGCTGAATGTGCGTTTCAGTATGGGAAGCAGTTCCATGAAGGTTTCTTTTTCCTGCGAACATACCCAGTTATTTACCAGGTTCCACAAATTATCATCCAGCAGCAGAATGGAACCGGAAGAACGGAGGAAACCCTCGAACCAGTAGGCCATATCTGCCGGAGCATTACCGATGGAAGAATAATAACTAAGGGTATTCTGCGCTTCTTCGGCTGAAATGTCTCCCTTGTCGTTCAGCAGCCGTGTGGCATAGCCGGACAACAGCGGATGTACATTAACGGATGTACGCACCTGGCGGATAAATTCCAGCCACATCCTGTTCAGTTCCGGATCATTGAGAGTGGAAACTGCGTAATCCGTAGACACCAGTTTGTTGAGTATGTCCGTAGCAGCTTCCTCGTCTATATTGATACAAACAAGTACTCCACCTGCAAGGATACGGGCAATCATAGCTTGGAGCATATCGCCTACCTTTGAGAAATCCAGATTGCGGACATTGCCGTAGCGGACGATATTTACCAGATCGGGTACTGCCTCCATCATCTCGATAATATCAATGGAGGCAGCCGAGAGGCGGTCGAGTTGCACCGTCATGGCCTCCACTAAGTCCGGTAGATTGGCAGGGATTACCCGGTCGAGCAGCCGGGTGAGTTCCGGAATATGCCGTATCTCTTTCGTCTGTTTGAGCAGAAACTTCTGCGTTGCTTCTTCCAGTGTATTTCCCCAGATAGCCTTTTCGATGATGCTTATAATCTGTTCCGGCTTGTGGTAGAGTGTCCATTTTTCTTTGAAAGTACCTTTACCGTCAGTACCGCCCGGAATTGCCCAATCTATGTCGAGCAGGTGCAGGCGATGGAAGAAGATACTTCTATCCAGATCATTCGGTTTACGAAGGTCGAGAGTCAGCTCTTTGATTTCGGCTGTAAATGGAACACGCAGCCGTTTTTGAGTCTTTTCCACATCTACCAGCAAGGGAACTTTGGGTACATCATCGGGAACACGTCCCAGACGGTTACTGATGATAAGTTCTTCCTTGATTATCTGTAAAAGGATATCGTCGCCAAAGCCCATGACGGTGGTGATGGCTTCATTAAACTCAGCCAGTGAAGGGGCGGGGAGATTACGTAAAGCAGCCGTCACCTGTGCCAGACGCACAGTTTCTATGACGTGGGCTACGGAGATATCCATATTCTTCTTGCGGAAAAGGGAAGCAGCCTGGCTGATCCAGAGTGTACCGTTGTCCTGCGGATGATGCCAAAGATAATGATACCAGCCCGGGGATTCTATGCCGGCTCCGTATCCGCTGCGGAAAGCAAGCCGGTCGTATGTCCAGGGAATCCAGGTACATTCTATTTTTATTTTGGGCAGTCCTTTCAGCAGTTCGTTATCCTCTTTTACTTTAGGCATATTTTCGAGGGCGGGCACATGCCAGGCACCACAGACTACGGCGATGCGTTCGAAGTTTTCTTTCTGTGCCGTGCGGATCATCTTACGCATCCAGGCTTCGCGGAGCTGGTCACGGGGAGAGGTATGTTCGGGAAGTTCCTCCCGCAATGCGGTTACGGCTTCTTTCACAGCCTGAAATACATCGGCACTGTCTTTGCGGTGCTCAATGGTAGTTTCCCACCATGACTCTCCGTCTGTATATCCGGCCGCTTCTGCCAGATAGTCAAAAGGATCTCTGTATACGGTGGGGATAATCTCCTCCTGTTGCTCTTCGGTTGTATTATTGGGTTCCTGATTTTGCGCCATCGAATGTACCAGTGGCAAATCGAAGAAGCGTAACGGTACTTCGTTCCGCAGGGCGTAAACTATCGTCTGCCATTCCGGAGAGAATTCGGCAAACGGATAGAACACCGCATTTTGTGGCTGGTCGGGTTGATAGGCGAGTAAGGCGACGGGTGGTTCCATCTGCTCATTCAGCACGCATGGAAGCAAAGTCTCGGCTTCTGCCGGACCTTCCAGCAAGATGAGATCGGGCTGAAGCTCTTGCAGGTATTCCAGTACGTTCCGGCATGAACCGGGACCGTGATGCCTTATTCCTAATAAGTGAATTGCCATTCTTTTAATCTTTTAGTTCGTATGATGGAGTGGGAGGTATCAGATCATATCCCTTGAAGCACGGTAGATATCTTTCCATCCGTCGCGGTTCTTCACTACCGTCTCCATGTATTCCTGCCATACCACTTTATCCTGTACCGGGTCTTTCACCACTGCTCCGAGAATGCCCGAAACAAGGTCTTCGGCATGTATCTGTCCGTCTCCGAAATAACCTGCCATGGCCAGACCGTTATTTACCACCGAGATAGCCTCAGCCGTACTTAATGTACCACTGGGTGCTTTCAACTTCGTCTTTCCATCATTGGTAGCTCCCTGCCGCAGTTCACGGAAAATGGTTACTACACGACGGATTTCTTCAAGTGCCGGTTTCTCTGCCGGAAGTTGCATCACCTTTTCAAAGCTTTCCACGCGGCGGCGTACAATGTCTATCTCTTCGTCAATCGTATCCGGTAAAGGAAGAATGACGGTATTGAAACGCCGTTTCAAGGCACTCGACAAATCATTGACTCCTTTGTCACGGTTGTTTGCTGTTCCAATGATATTGAAACCGCGTATCGCCTGTACTTCTTTATTCAACTCCGGAATCGGAAGTGTTTTCTCCGAAAGAATCGTGATCAGAGTATCCTGCACGTCAGAGCCGATACGTGTCAACTCTTCGATACGTCCTATCTTGCCTTCTTGCATGGCCTTCATTATTGGGGTTTGCACCAGTGCGCCTTCACTGGGTCCTTCTGCCAGTAGTCGGGCATAGTTCCAACCGTAGCGGATAGCTTCTTCTCCTGTTCCGGCAGTACCTTGCACTATCAGTGTGGAGTTGCCGGAAATAGCGGCAGCAATATGCTCACTCACCCAGCTTTTCGCCGTACCGGGAAGTCCGTATAGCAGCAATGCGCGGTCTGTTACCAGGGTAGCTACTGCTATCTCCATCAGGCGGCGGTTACCTATATATTTAGGTGAAACTTCGAATCCGTTCTTCAGTTTGCCACCCATCAGGTAGGTGACTACCGATTGCGGAGACATTTCCCAATTTTCGGGAACAGAGTTTGTTTCATTCTTTTTCAGTTCGTGCAGCTCTTCTGCGAATTGCTGTTCGGCATGTTGTCTAAGTAAGGTACTCATATTGTTTTGTATTATTTATTGTCATTAAACAAGCTGTTTATTTTTTCTTTCATTCTCATATACTCCGCTGTCAGTCGGCAGAATTTGGCAATGGCATGGTCGGCATCGTATGCCACTGCCTGTTGTTCCACTTTGGGCAACATTTCCGGAGGAAAGTATAGCGACAGGCGTTCTGCCATCTCTTTCGGATAATAGTAATAATTGCTATGGAACAATCTTTGTAAAGCTCGTGTGGAGAATTTTATTCCCCATTGCGTCCCGTCCGCATTATACCAGGGTTCGGGAATATAATTGCTCTTGCTGTCTGTCTGGAAGTTGATTTCCTCCCGTTGCTCCGGTGTCAGTAATCCTATCAGCGAAGAGGCGTAGGCTTCATTTGCATCTTCTTTCAGGGTTTGATACGCCCACAGATTGTCACCGAAGTTTTCTATCGGCTGGCATAAGTTGAAGTAGGAACCGAATGGTGGCTTTTTTGCCAGTTTTGCGGCGGCTTTCTCCGGTGAACAGTCGTAGAACTCTGCCCAGAAACTGAGCGGTACACGTTCGGCGAGTTGGCGGAGCAGAAACTCTTCATCTTTTTCTTTCTTGTTGGAACTGACCTCTTCCAAACCCAATTTCTTCATCTCAGGTGTAAAGGTGATTTTATCGTATGACCAGCCCAGTAACATCTTATAATGAAGTTTTCCACGCAGCAGGTCACAGTATGTTTTTACCAGTTCCGAGTCGGGCAGACTGCATAACAGGCGACGGGCGGTTTCTTTTACATTACTGCTTCGGTCGGTAGTGGCAATCTCTTGCAGGAAGTTTTCATCCGCTTTACTCAGATTGGTGCGCAGGCATTGTATCAGTTCGTCGCGGTGGGCGGCAGATTCATTTTTCAGTTCGGTTTGCAGCAAGGCAAGTCCCTGTCCGGGGTTCTCTTTTCTTAGGCGTTGTAGCATCCGCTTCCGTTCTTCATGCAAGGCTGTTTCCCAAGTTTCGTTTCCGGTATCTCCCCAGTCCGGTAATTCCATGTGGCTAAGCAGCCAGCGTCCACGATTACCTGTTAAGCAAGAAAGCAGTGCTTGCTCTTCGTGCTTATCGGGATTATTACGGTCGTAGGCATGTGAGATTAGCGTCCGCAGATAGAATGGCGGAATAAGCTTGTTGCACCGGGCAGCTTTCTGGTAGGCATATAATAAAAGATGCCGGTTCTGTTCATTGACCATCTGAATCAGCAGGTCGCCGATATTCCGGTCGAAATAGGGCAGACTGTCATCCGGAGCTTCATTCATGGCGATAGCTTCTCCGGCAGGTAACGGTTCCATTCCGGCACGGCTGTAGGCGAAAGTCAGAGCTGAAAACTGATAGAAAGCGTCTTCCGCATCTTCGCTCTTTTCTTGCAGTAGCCGGAAGTTTTCTTCCAGAGTTTCCGGTAAACCGTTCGGAATGAATTCTTTGGCAGCGGTTCCCAATAAGGCTGCATTAATGATTGGTTCAGTTACGTTCATCTCTCCAAATATAATAGTCAGATTGATACCACATTGAATTTAGCTCCCAGCAATTGGCGTCTGCCAGAAAGAAGGCGGCAAACGGCTTTCCACCCGTGACGGACAGGATGTCTGTTCGGGTGATGTCCTGCATCTGTACAGGCATCAGTTCGTTGTTTGTATCCTGCACACAGAGCTGTTTCCCTTGAACAGCCAGTCGCAAATTTTCTACTAATACGGGTACATTTTCGGCAAATGGGTTCTGTTGCAGGGCTTCCCTGTATCGGGCGGTTGCTTCTTGCAGATTCGCACAGAAATGCGGGATAACCGCTTCTTCGGATAATTCACATTCTTTGAATAAGGCTCGAAGACTGTCTACTCCTTTATAATAACAGAGTTTTCCGTCGTAGGTACTTCCGGGAACAAGATTGAATTCCGCCAAGGTTCCGGGAGCTGTGAAACTGAGATAGATGGCGAAACGATTACTCCGACATCCGTATAGCCAGTAAATATCATTATTCAGCTCGTTTATCTTCTGACTTCTCTTATGGAGTACCAGCCACTGGTCGGTAGTTGTTTCACCCGCCAGCACATCTTCTTTTGCTTGCGGATAACCTATCTGTGTGCGGATTTCCTGTTGCCACTCTTCCGGTTGCAGGTCCAGGTTCCGGTAACTCTTCATCAGGAGGTAGAGTTTTCCGAGTTGGTCGGTTAACTTGTATTTCCAACTTTCCTCATAAAAGTTTATTTCCTGAATGGCTTTCAACCGATTGGCAAGTCCGGGAGCCTGGGCGTCTACCATACGGCGGGCAATACCGTCGAAAAGAGTATAAGCCCGTTCCGGTATATTGATTAACCCGTTGCGTAGCAGGTCTTTCAGCCAAATCTCCAGTTCATCAATACCGTTCAGCACCTTTTGGTGGCGCATAGCCTGACGTTTGGCTTGTGCAGCTTCATCTACAGGCGTGTCGCTTTTGGCTTTCTGTTCCTTCTTTTCAGCTTTTTCTTCCCGCTTGGAAAGCCAGGAAGTCACCCATTCCGGTTCGTCCGCTTCTTTGAACTGCTCAGCCTGTGCGGCATATAAAAATAAGAGTCCCAATCCATGTTTGCATGGAAACTTCCGGCTGGGACAGGAACATTTGAATGCTACGTTTTTTGTATCGATTACGGTCTGGTATGGAGTTTTCCCACTTCCTTGGCAATGCCCCCAGATAGCACGGTCACTGTGTTCCAGCAACACCCACTTGGCTCTTGTCGCCAACCCTTTTCCGGCTTTTACGGAGGCTGCATCCGGGGCTAATTGTATGATTTGTTCTTCTGTTAGATTTAATAACATGATAATCTTAGTCAGCTATTAGTGTGTTTTTAGATTGCAAGTATAATGCTTTTTTTCTGTTTTTCAGATTTTTCGAAGAGAAGAGTTTTCTGTTTTTACCGGAAATCATTTGATCCGTATTCTTAAAGCCGGGAAAGATTCTGTAACTTTGCGGCAACAGGCATCACATACCTGCGAGTAATATATAAAACCGACTTGTATGGATTTTGAAACTTGCATAGCCTCTCATTCTTCAGTTCTGATGGAGGGGGCATTGGGAGAACGATTGAAGCGTGAGTATGGTCTCACCATTAATGGCAGTGTAGCTATGGCTGATTTGATTTATAGTCAACAGGGGCGGCTGGCATTGGAAACTCTTTGGCGGGGCTACATGGGGATTGCTGAAAAATACAATCTACCGTTCTTGGCTACCACCCCAACCAGACGGGCCAATAAGCAGCAAGTGATTCAGGCCGGATATGATGAGTCTATTATTGAGAATAATGTCAGGTTCCTCCGTAAGATAAAGGAGACATCAAATATTGAAATGTATATTGGCGGTCTGATGGGGTGTAAAGGAGATGCTTATACAGGCGCCGGTGCTCTGAACATTGAGGAAGCTCACGACTTTCATCATTGGCAGGCACAACTATTTAAACTTGCGAAAGCAGATTTCCTGTATGCAGGAATTATGCCTGTGTTGGCTGAGGCAACGGGTATGGCGAGGGCTATGTCCGATACCGGAATCCCCTATATCATTAGTTTTACCATCCAAAAAGACGGGAAACTCATTGATGGGCATACCATCGACTATGCTATCCGCTTTATCGACGATAATGTATCTCGCAAACCGGTGTGCTATATGACAAACTGTGTACATCCCTGCATCGTCTATAAAGCTCTTGCGCACAACTTCAACCAGACCGAGGCTGTCCGAACACGGTTCATCGGTATTCAGGCCAATACTTCCGCATTGTCTTATAGTGAACTGGACGGTTCCGCTGATCTGCAATCTTCTTCTCCTGCCGACTTGGCTGAAGGTATGATGAAATTGAAATCAGAATATGATTTTAGGATATTTGGCGGCTGTTGCGGGACGGATGATACACATATGGAAGAAATCGCTAAGTCTATACGTTGAAGTTTGTAATGGAGGATTGAATCAATAGCATTCTTTTTTGTATATTTGCCTCTTAACTTTTAAAATACCACAGTTATGAGAAAAGTACAACTATTGTTAGTTTGTTTAGTGCTTTCAGTGGCTGCTTCTGCTGCTGATAAGGTAGTTAAGTTACCCAAGCCCAATTTGAATCGTGCCGGTACGGTAATGAAAGCATTGTCTGAACGTCAGTCTACACGTGAATATGCTTCGAAAGCATTGAGCCTTGCTGACTTGTCGGATTTATTGTGGGCTGCTAACGGAATCAATCGTCCGGAGTCCGGAAAGCGGACAGCTCCATCGGCTTTGAATAAGCAGGATGTAGATGTATACGTGATATTACCCGCAGGGAGCTATGTGTACGATGCGAAAAATCATCAGTTAAATCTGGTTTCTGAAGGAGATCATCGCGATGCTGTTGCAGGTGGTCAGACTTTTGTAAAAGCGGCTCCGGTATCTTTGGTACTGGTCAGTGATGTTTCTCTCTTTGGCGATGCTCAGAAACCACAAAATCAGGTTGTTGGAGCTATGGATGTTGGTATCGTTTCGCAGAATATCTCTTTATTCTGTGCTAATGCTAAATTGGCTACAGTGCCACGAGGTTCGATGGATGCCACTCAGTTGAAGAAAGTATTGAAACTGAAAGATAGTCAGATTCCTATGTTGAATCATCCTGTAGGATACTTTAAATAATGGAATAAGAAATGAGGGTGTGTCGGAACTCTCATAAACTTAAAATCCCCCTCGCTACAACTATCTGTGGCGAGGGGGATTTTAATTTTGTTTATTTGGCATCTTCAATAATAGAACAGATACTAACCCGGTTCCAGTCTGGTTCTGTGAACATGTCACCCACTCCCTGACCTTCGGCAGTAATGCGTGACGGGTTGATTTTATACTTATTGACCAAGATTGTCTTTACGGCTTCGGCACGAGCTTTAGCTATTCTTGCATTGACTTCGGCACTACCTTCCGGTGAAGCGTAGCCTTTAATCACCACTGTTGTATTTGCGTATTTCTTCATGTAAGAAGCCACACGTTCCACATTTGGCAACTGAGAGGCATCGACTGTAGATCTACCTTGTCTGAAAGTAATGATGGATTCCGGAATACGGCTGGTCTCCACTACCGTCTCAACAGGGATTACCCGGTTCTGTAAGTTGTTTACTTCTTGTTGCAGTGCGCTGATCTTCTGTGCGTCAATATTGATCTGACCGTCCTTCTCATTCACTTGTGAGCGAAGATTATTGATAGAATTGTTCAGGTCGCTAATCTCGGCCGGATCATAGAGTTTAGCCAAGGTAAAGTGATGGCTTCCGTTGCTACCACCAAAGTGGTAAGCTACACCTGCTGTTAGTTCAAAGGCGGCATTGTTTACATTGAATCGGCTACGGTTGTGGTCGCCTTGCATATCATATACCAATGCCGGTTTGACTCCTATCGTCCAGGCTTTAGCTTCTCCGAGATTGAAGTTGAAATTCATTCCGAAACGGCTGGACCAGGAGTTCACATCTCCAGGGCCGTCCATGTAGTAGTGCAGCCATCCCGCACCGGCTACGGCCTCTACTTCGAATATGCGCGGAGTACCTGTATAGCCTGCGAACAGATTCATCAGGTTAACCTTACCCAATAAACTAAGGTCTGAAGCATCAAAAGCTGTCTTACTGTTCGAGGTGTTTATATATCCCATGCCTTGAACTCCCAGTCCGAAAACGGGGGTAAGTTGCTTCGTAAACTCAATTCCCAAAGCCGGGCGGGCATTCTTGAAGAAAGCGCTGTGGCTTACAGGAGTTATAATACCGGTTTTTAGTTCTATAGACCAATTGTCTGTGAATTTGCTGCCTTGTACGGTAGTCTGGGCATTTGCAGCCAATGCTGCTAAAACAAATGCTGATAAAATAATTGATTTTTTCATAATTGAAATGCATTAATAGTTGATACAATAAAATATAACATGCCCTGAAGTAGTTTATTTGTTTGCTCTTTTCAGGAATAAAGCGGGAGGGTTAGGTTGCAGATTTCTTGTTTGCTTTGATCTTTGTTAAGTTTAAAGTTAGTTTAATCATATAATCTACTCTTTCTCGAATCCCGTTCATTAACGTAACAGCGATTCTTTCTTTAAAAATTTAATTTTCTTCTTCATAATTCATTATTTTAAATTCATAATTAAGGTTGCTGTTCATTTGTAACAACATAATCTTTGAAACATGGTTCGATGTATGAAAGGGTAATTAACAATAATTTAATGTTGCTCAAGATTCAATAAAAAGTTGGCTCGGTTTACTCTCACTACCCTCACTTTTAAAATAGCTTATTGATAATTAGAATATTAAGTGTGGGTGAGAGTAAAAATCCGACGTGAGAGTAAGCCGCTTACTCTCACGCCGGATTTTTACATTTCTACATCATAACTTCTTCTGTTATACCGTAATACCCCACGTTTGGCGCATATATCGGTTGGTTCTGTAATCCGATGTTTTTTAGCTTTCCTTCCCCGCGTAAGCGGCGGATATGCCCCATTGCGGTCGATTTCATCATGCCGCATACCCTTTGGAAGTCACTTCTTGTCATCATGTGGTGCTGACTGAAGTAGATGGTTAGCCGGCTGTCTATTTCTTCATCCGATAATTTGTTGGAGTGTCCGTTGTGTTTTATATTCTTCAGTTTCACATTTCCGATTTCACTTCTCAGTTCCTGATCCGCCCGGAATTTGATGCCTTTCAGCCTTACTTTCGTATTCTTCCGTTTTGTATCTTCTTTTATTTCTTCCGTGCAGGTCAGGGTAGGGTGGAAGTAACCGATACCATCCAGATGTATCTGCCTGCCTTCCGCCAGTTCTTCACCCATTGCATGAGACAGGGCGTCGAGCACGGCCGATACATCAGTTTCCGTCAGTGAACAACGTTCCTGGATTTTGCGTCGCAACCTGTCGGTTCCTGTTTTTCCGTTCAGTGTGATGCGTGCATGCAGTTTTGTTTCTTCTTGTGACTGGTTGGGAGCCACCGGGTTTTCGTACCATTCAAATAAGATTGCCATAGTTGCTTGTTTTAATTATAAGGTATTAATTTGTTTTACATTAGGGACTATTCTGTTTCCTCCTAAGGAACATCCCTTTTACCCTTAGGAATGATTGAGTATTAACCTTGGTCAACAGGCTTGTCAACGTTGGTTGCTCGGCTTGTTGACCTCCATTGCACGGCCTGTTGACCAAGGTTAACACCCAATAGGACTTACTACAAAGATACAAAATAAGCAGGGCTAAGTCAAGTGATTCCCTGTTTATTTCTCAATTATTATTGAAGCTTTTACAGCAAAATGTATGAGCTGAACTTTTTTGAAATAAATGCAGAATAATATGCTTAAATACTTGACTTTCGCTTTTTGGAGCAGTATCTTTGTAACTCTTTAAAGGAATTATACTATATAAATAAAATTCAAAACAGATAATGATATGAAAATCACTTCAATAAGACATGACAAAGATGCAGGCAGAGAGATGATGACCGTTTATGATGCCGACGTGCTGATGGAGAAGATGAAAACGGAAACCAGAGACGGGTATGTAACGGGGTTACGGACTGTCATCCCTCAGTTGGAAGGTACTGAATCCGCATTCTCTCATATTGACAAACTTCCACGTGTCTATCCTGCTGTGGAGTGCGCCCGGACTAAAGACGGAGGGCGAAGAATGAAACGATACAATGGTCTGGTTCAGCTTGAAGTGAAGAAGCTGGCTGGACTGGCGGAGGCTGAACTGGTGAAACGTCAGGCGATGCTGCTTCCTCAGACGTTTGCCGCTTTTTGCGGTTCCAGCGGAAAGAGTGTGAAGATATGGGTGTGTTTCGCCTTACCGGATGGAAACTTGCCGAAGCGTGAACAGGAGGCCGCATTGTTTCATGCCCATGCCTATCGCTTGGCGGTGAGTTGCTATCAGCCGTTGTTCCCGTTTCCCATTACCTTGAAAGAGCCTTCACTGATGCAAAGTTGCCGGATGACGCTCGATGAACATCCCGGATACAATCCTCATGCGGTACCTTTCTGTCTGGAACAGCCATTCTCCATGCCCGGAGAACAGACCTTCCGGCAACGGCAGTTGGCTGAGAAAAATCCGTTACTGAGGCTGGAACCGGGTTTTGAAACATCGCAGACCTTCACCATGCTTTTTGAAACCGCCCTCGATAAGGCGCTCCGGGATATGGAGAACTGGCGACGGGGAAATAATCTCCAACCGTTGCTTGTCCGCCTTGCGGAGTATTGCTACAAGGCGGGCATACCGGAAGAGGAAGTTGTGAGGCAGACGATTATTCATTATTATGCACAGGCGGAGCAGCAAACGGTACGTACTATGGTTCATAATATTTACCAAGAGTCTAAGGGCTTTGGCTCTAAAACTATTTTGACTCCGGAGCAGGATACCGCTCTGCGCCTGGAAGAGTTTATGGAACGGCGCTATGAGTTTCGTTATAACACGGTGTTGAACGATCTGGAATACCGTCAGCGGAATTCCATTCATTTCTATTTCAGACCGGTGGATCGGAGGGTACGCAATACGGTGGCGATTAATGCCCTGAAAGAGGGGATTCGTGCCTGGGACCGTGACGTGGAGCGTTATCTGACATCAGAGTATGTGTCTTTGTACAATCCTGTTGAAGAATACCTTTGCAGTGTGGGGCGTTGGGACGGAAAAGACCGCATCCGGGCGCTTGCCAATCTTGTGCCATGCAATAATCCGCATTGGCGGGAGTTGTTTTATCGCTGGTTTCTCAGTATGGTGGCTCACTGGCGTGGGCTCGACCGCCAACATGGAAACAGTACGTCGCCATTGCTGGTTGGGGCACAGGGGTATCGTAAATCTACCTATTGTCGCATTATTTTGCCTCCTGAACTGCGTTTCGGATATACGGATAGTCTTGATTTTAAGAGCAAACAGGATGCGGAGCGTTATCTGGGGCGTTTTCTGCTGGTGAACCTGGATGAGTTTGATCAGATTAGTTCCAACCAGCAGGGGTTTCTGAAACATCTTTTGCAGAAACCTGTGGCAAATTTGCGGAAACCTTACGGTTCTACCATTCAGGAAGTGCGCCGTTATGCCTCGTTTATCGGTACCAGTAATCAGATGGACCTGCTTACCGATCCCAGCGGCAGCCGCCGTTTTATCTGTATCGAAGTGACTGCACCTATTGATACGAATGTCACCATCAACTACAAGCAATTGTATGCTCAGGCCATGGATGCCATTTATAAAGGTGAGCGCTACTGGTTGAATGATGAGGACGAAGCTATCCTGAAAGAGACCAACCGGGATTTTGAACAGGTCAGTCCGCTCGAACAGCTTTTCCACTGCTATTTCCGGGTGACGGAAGAAGAACGGGAAGGGGAATGGCTGACCGCAATGGAGATATTCAATTATCTACAGCAGAAAACCCGCGATAAACTGTCGGTCAGCAAAATAGGGCACTTCGGCCGTTCGCTGAAGAAATTGGATATCCCTTGCAAGAAGACGAATAGGGGGACGGTGTATCATTTAGTGAGACTTGGATAGACTATTCTGCAGATAATCCTCCCAGCACCAATGCTACATTACCTATTAAAGAACGGTGCAATTGGAAAGGTGGATAATCAGTATGGTCGGAGACAAGCGTCAGATGCTCTTCGTCTTTTCCCGGATGTATTCGTTTTATGAGTGCTCCCTGCGGGGTAAGCAGCAGATAGATTTTGTTCCATTGGAAGAAAAGCCCTTCGTTGGAAAGGCATTTGCAGGCTATGATATCACCACCTTTATATTGTGGAGCCATACTGTTGTCTTTTACCGGAATCAGAAAGTCCGCCTCATTGAATAGAGGTAGGGAGAAATGTTCCGTAGCTTGAGAGAATGTTCCCTTTTTACCGGTAAATAGCGTCGGTAATGTTTGGTAGGAAATTAGGGGAATCCCTTTTTTTTCTGTTACCGGAGGCGGAAGTGTTATCTTCGAACCGGAACGTACCATATTGCCTTGTCCGGTAAGCAACCAATCCGGGTTGATCTCTTGATATGTTTTTAGAATATTTTCTAATTTATCGGTGCCGATAGCCCCATTGTTTTTCAGGGAACGTCCAAAAGAAGCATTTGACATTCCGATACTTTTCTCAAAAGCGGAGATAGAAATACCCTTTAAATCAATATATTCTTTGATCCGCTGTAATATCATAGAACAACCCTCCTAAATAAAATTATGCAATAAGTAGGAAATTCTCTCCGATTTTATTTGTTTTGTGTTAGATAATTTCCTATAATTGCGAAACCTAAGAAATACAAACAGCCGTAAATATACAAAAATAGCCAACTAAACAGAAAGCGAAAGAAACTATAACGTGACAATAAATGAATTTTTAAAAACTTAAAAGCTAATTTATGGAAAACGAGAATGCGGATTATGTTCATGGAAGTGACCTCTTAGTAGGCATTTTAGTAGAGGATGTTTTTAACCCTCTGGGACACAGTAAGACGTGTACGATTACTAACACGGCTGAGACAAAAGACCGTGCGGTGAAACCGACATTGGAAGAGAAGGCTGCCGCTGCCGCTGCCGGTAAATGGAAAGAGAAATCCGTGAGTGGATTGAGCGTAAGTATCAGTTCCGAAGGATTTGTTTTTTACGGTGATGGCATGGGCTATGACAAACTGTTGGAGATGTGGGAAAGCGGGAATCCTGTTCCTGTGAAGTATGCGCTTCGTGGAGAAGAAGACACGAAGTATCGTCAGGGCAATTTCATTATTACTTCGTTGGAAGAGGTGTCTGCGGCAGATGATGATGCTACTTACAGCATCTCGCTGGAGAATAGCGGGCCTGTGGAAGTTAAAGTGGTTACACCCAAAGCATGAGTATGAACAAAGTAATACTGTATGGTAAGGAATATCCTAATCGGGTGACGATGGGTGCCATGATTGACTTTAAGCGTGAGACGGGTAAGGATGTAAATGAAATCGGCGCGGATATGGAACTGTTGACGATGTTTATGTTTTGCTGTGTTCGTTCTGCTTGTCGTGCTGATGAGGTGACGTTTGATCTTGGCTTTGAACGTTTTGCCGATGGTATTGACCTGAGCGAGTTCAATCGGTTTCAGGAGAGTATGGTAACCGGGGGTGAGGATGGCTCAAAAAAAAAGGGGCAGGAGAGGAAGCTGTAGGCATTGAGGAATTACTGGGTTTGGCAATGGGGTGTATTGGGATGAATTTAGACGATTTTCGCCGATGCACCCCTGCTGAGTTTTCGGTTATTTATCGTTTTTGGCTGCAACATAATGAACGAAATGTACAGAATGATTGGGAGCAGACACGCTTTTTGGCTTGCTGTATGTTGCAACCTTATAGTAAAAAGAAATTGAGTCCGACGGATGTTTGCAGATTCTCGTGGGAGAGGAAACGGGAACAAGAAGCTAAGAAAGAAGTTAGTACAAAAGAAAGGTTCGAAGAGATAGCAAAGAAATGGGGGTAAAGAAGGGATGTTATTTACTTTTCTTTATCATTTGAGGAGTTGTTCTCATCCACTGAATTTGTATCTTTTTCGCGAAGGTGTTGTAATTCTTTATGATTCATGAGAGCTTCTTCTTTGTATTTAGCCCACTTTTCTTCTTCTTTGCGGCGATTTTCTTTTGCTTTTTCTGCTTTAATTTGAGCTAGTTTCTCTTGTGTTTGCTTTAATTTTTCTTCCGCTTGTAGTCGCTCTTCGTGACTTTTTTGTGCAGATTCTTTTAATTTCTGTTCAAATTTGCTTGGTTGGGGTGATTTCTTTTGGGAATTGTAGTGACTTGGTATGTGACCGAATACGCCAAAGATAACCATTCCTGCAAGAATGAAATATAGTGATATAAAAAATAGTCCCATACTCTTATTTTATTAATTAAGTTAGATTGCAAATATATGGAAAAGATGACATACGATATAGTTTTTAACTTGAAAAATGATCTTTCTGAAGCGGATAAACATACTTATTTGTTATTTAAAGAATTGTGCTTATCTCCATTTAATGAGTCTACATCTTTTTTATGTAATTCCCGAATTTCTGTTTCGAGTTGTTCTATTTTTTCTTGCATTTTGGCTTGCTCCTGCATGATTCTCTGCGTCTCATTATCTTTAGAACTCGTATTCTTTGCTATTTTATGTATATTGCCATAAAAGCTAGCAGATGCGATAATACCAAGGATCATCATTATTAGTAATATATAAGGTCCCATTTTTATGAAGTATTTAATTTAGATTACAAATATATGGAAAAAATAACATATGATATAGTATTTAGTTTGAAAAATACCCCTTCAGGAATTCTTCGAAAAATGTGTAATATATTGCTTGATATACAGAAGAATATTCAAGGTATGTCAGTTCTTTTATCTGTTCAAAAAATGGTAGTGAAAAGAGTATGGGATATGATGAAAAAAGGATGGTTGAATATTTATTTATGTTTTGCTTGTCTCTCTTCTTTTTTGCGACGCTTTTCTTCTTTTTGTTGTTCTCTTTCAGCTTTCTCACGTGCAAGTTTTTCACGAAGTTGCTGTAATTCTTCACGTTGTATGCGAACTTCTTCTTCAAGTTCATTTATTTTTTCTTGCTCCTGTTTGTCTTTTTTTGAATTATTTTTATTGGAAATTTTGTCTATATCCTTGATGAATCCCCCTGCTCCTATAAAACCAAGAATCATAAATGTTAATAATATAATGTATGTTCCCATAATTTGATTATATATTTAATTAATGCACAAAAGTATGGAAAAAAAATCATATGATATAATATTTAATTTAAAAAATAATCCTTCAGTATCTCTCCGTGAAATCAATAAATTATTGGTTGATATAAGAAAGAATACTCAAGAAATGGCAACTGATGTATCTCGACAAATTAGTGCAGTACAATCCCCTGTAGACGACCTTAGAACGAAATGGCTAGGTCTTGCAGGAGGTATGGGAGCAAGTTTGGCTCTTTTATCAGAAAATGCATCAGGAATAACATTAATGAGAAAAGGTTTAAAAACTTTACTGACTTCTGTTAATTCTACGGCTACTGGCGCTAAGATTTTAAATGGTATTATTGCCGCCAGTCCTTGGATTATTGCTGCTACTGCCGCTACCGCTTTGGCTGTCGGTATATATAAACTATGTTCAGAAAGTGATGATGCAGCTAAGGCTCAAGGGCGTTTAAATGGCATAATGGCTACTTTGAATAAAGAAGTTGCTACAGAGTACCTTACCTTGGATAATCTCTTTACTCCTTTGAATAAAGCTCGCGAAGGCACTGAAGAATGGCAGAAGGCAAAGAATAACATTGTAGCCAAATATGGTGGTTATCTTGATAAGATGGGCATTGAAATAACCAATGCGGATACAGCGAGAAAAGCGTACGATAAATTGAGTGAAGCGATAATCAATTCTGTTCGTGCCCGTGCTATGGAGTCAGCAACAGCAGGTGCTGCAGATGTTTATACGGGAAAGGAAGCTGAAACAATAAAAAATATGAGAGAGCGCCTTTATGGAAATAAAGGTTCCGGAGATGGAAAAATATCATCGCAGGAGGCTGGAAAGGCTATGGGGCAAATAATGCTTGCAGTACGTAGTGGGAAGAATATTCCTAAAGAAGCGAGAGATATCTTATCTAAGTTGGAAACTGTTTGGACAGATCCTGAAGGTTTTGCGCATCGGGATAATTTTGTCGCGAACTATATTTATCAGAGTATTTCTGATATTCGTAAAGCTAAAGAAAATTATGAAAAAGAACTAGCCACTGCAAAAGCTATGTTTGGTGGAGGGCAAGATCTATTGTCTACATCGAACGCAGAAACAAATACAAATGATACAACGAATGGGACTGTAACGATTGAACCTCGTGTAGAATTAGAATCTGCCGAAGGAAGTTTATCCGCTTTGGAAGCAAAACTTTCGGAACTTAAAGAGAAACAACAGAAAGCACCTCTTGAAGAAATCATTACTTTCTCAGTAGATATTGCTAAGTTAGAATCAGATATAGCCAATGCTAAATCTATCATAGATAAGACTAATTTTCAGGTAGCATATCCGGTGAGGCCAGCGAATTTAGATGCAACTCCTGTTGGAGGAATAGCTACCGCCAGCTCTTTAGAACTTGGCATCAAAGATGGAGGTTTGAAAGATATGAAACTCGAGCCGATGAATTTTGATATTCAAGATCCCTTAACCGATATGGAGAGATGGAATGAGGCTGTGGGATTGGCAAGAGAAAAGAATCAGGAACTGACGGATAATATAGGAGCGGTAGAAGACACAGCAAGAAAAAATTATTTGTTTTTTGCTTGCCTCTCTTCTTTTTTGCGGCGTTTTTCTTCTTCTTTTTGTCGTTCTCTTTCTTCTTTTTCGCGTGCAAGCTTTTCACGAAGTTGTTGTAACTCTTCACGTGCTTTTAGTGCTTCTTCTCGGCTTTTTTGTGCAGAAGCTTTCATCTTTTGTTCAAACTTGCTGAGTTGTGGAGGCTCTTTTTTAGAAGTATCACTTTTAGATAGCATTCCACCTATGCTCCATGCTCCTATAGCACCGAGTATGAGACAAATTAGTATAATATAAGGCCCCATATATTTAATCTTTAATAATCATGTTACAATGATATGGAAAAAATAACATATGATATAGTATTTAATTTGAAAAATACCCTTTCAGGAGTTCTTCGAAAAATGAGTAAGATATTACTTGATATACAGAAGAATATTCAAGGTATGTCAGTCTTTTTGTCTGTTCAAAAAATGGTAATGAAGAGACTATGGGATATGATGAAAAAAGGATGGTTGAAAATTTATTTATGTTTAGCTTGTTTTTCTTCTTTCTTGCGACGCTTTTCCTCTTCCTTTTGGCGTTCTCTTTCAGCTTTCTCACGTGCAAGCTTTTCACGAAGTTGCTGTAAATCTTCACGTGCTTTGAGTGCTTCTTCTCGGCTTTTTTGTGCAGAAGCTTTTAGCTTCTTTTCAAACTTGCTTTGTTTAGGTGGCTCAGGTTCTTCATTTGTCTTCTTATTATAAAGAAAATCATGAAGTACGCTTTTACCAGCCCAAAAACTCAGAATCATCATTATAAGGAGTATGTATGGTCCCATAGATATTAACTTTGATAATAATTGCAAATATATGGAAAAGATTACATATGATATCGTATTTAACTTGAAAAATAATCCTTCAAGTTCTCTTCGAGAGATAAATAAAGTGTTGATTGATATACAAAGGAATACTCAAAATATAGCTTCTGTTGTTACTACTCAAATGAGTATGATGCAAAATCCAATTGATGAGGCTAGATCAAAGTGGCTAGGCTTAACAAAAGATACTGGTGCTTTTTTTGCTGTTTTTTCGGAAAATTCTTCTGGGATACTTCTTCTAATTACTATGTATGAGAAATTAGAAAAATTAGGTGCTACTACAAAGATTGCATCTGTAGCTCAAGATGCTTATAATAAAGTTATAGATTTAGGAAAAAGAGCTATTTATGTGTATCAGATGCGAGTCTTAGCTGCTTGTGGAGCAATTTCCACCACTACTGGTGCCACCAAAGCTTTAAATATCGCTTTGGCAGCAAGTCCTTGGATATTAGGAGCTACTTTGATTGCTGGTGCGGCGGTTGCTATATATAAATTCTGTTCAGGTAGTAATGATGCGGCTAAGGCTCAAGGACGCTTGAATGACATAATGACTACGATGAATAAAGAAGTGGCTACGGAGCGTCTTGCTTTGGATAATCTCTTTACCCCCTTGAATAAAGCCCGTGAAGGAACAGAAGAATGGCAAAAAGCAAAAGATGACATTGTTGCTAAGTACGGTGATTATCTTGAGAAAATGGGTATTGAAATCAGCAATGCAGATACCGCTCGAATTGCGTATGATAAACTGAGTGAGGCTATTTTGAACACTGCCCGTTCTCGTGCTATGGAAAAAGCGACATCCGGAGCTGGCGAGGTGTATGCAGAGTCTGAAACAAATGCATTGAAAGATATTCGTAACCACTTAAACAAAGGTATCGGTGAAGGAGCAGGAAAAATAACTGCCGATCAGGCGGAAGAGGCTTTTATGCAAATTCGGGATGCTATACGTAGTGGAAGCGATATTCCGAAAGAAGCACAAGAAATACTGGAAAGTGCCAAAACTAGTTATTCCAATCAGTTTGGAAGTTATATAATTAATCCTTTAGCCGAATATATTTATAAAAGGTTGAATGATGTACGTAAGGCACAGGATGCTTATAAGAAAGAAATGGCTGATGCGAAAGCTATGTTTGGAGGAACTGGTAATCTGTTGGGAGTATCATCGGGTACTGAGGTTCCAACAGGCAATGTGGTTGTAACGAATAATGACAATGGTAACAATACACCTCCAATTATTCCTCACGTAGAATTGAAACCTGCCGAAGGCAGTTTGGCTGATTTAGAAGCGAAACTCTCCGATTTAAGAGAAAGGCAGCGAAAAGCACCTCTTGAGGCAATCGTTACTTTCTCAGTAGATATTGCCAATTTGCAGTCTGATATAGCTTCAGCCCAATCTATTATAAATAAGATGAATTTTCAGGCAGCGCATCCGGTGAAGCCGACTGATTTAGGTGCGGCTCCTGTTGATGGAAGATTTGATACGACTAGTTCTTTAAAACTTGGCGTCAAAGATGGAGGTTTGAAAGATATGAAACTCGAACCGATGCACTTTGATATTCAAGATCCCTTAACCGGTATGGAGAGATGGAATGAGGCTGTGGGATTGGCAAGAGAAAAGAATCGGGAACTGACGGATAATATGGGAGCAATGGGGAATGCTATGGGAAATGTTGGTAACCTGATAGGTGGAGCAGCAGGTGAATGGTTACAGTGGGGAGCCAATGCAGTACAGGCAATAGGACAAGCTATCCCGCAAATTATGGCATTATTAGGTGTTCAATCTACGCAAGCTACGGCTAACACTGTTGTTGCTGGAACAGGGGCGGCTGCCAGTGTGTCGAGTATTCCTATTGTGGGGCCTATATTGGCTATTGCGGCTGTAGCGAGTGTATTGGCTGCTTTGGCCAATCTGCCTAAGTTTGCTTATGGCGGTATAGCCTATGGCCCCACTTTAGGCCTTTTCGGAGAATATTCCGGGGCGATTAATAATCCGGAAGTAGTAGCTCCGCTTAATAGGTTGAGGCAGTTGATACAGCCTGTTGGAAATGCGAATGTTGGCGGTACTGTGGAATTTAAGATTGCCGGACGTTATCTGAAAGGAATACTGAATCGCGAAGGAAACCTGAATAACAGAAGCTAAAAACAGAAGTTATGCAATATTTGAAGTATAAAGGAGAGTTTTTAAGCCGGAATAACACAGTATGCTCTGTAGAGATATACCGGGAGGCTGCTGTTGCCTATGATCTTATTGGGAAATTACAGTTCCCTTCAGATGAACCTGTCGTCATAGAATGGGCACATTCTGACAAGGAGGAAAGCTTGTGTGGAAGTGTAGCCGACGTTACTATTATAAGTCCGGGAGACCGTACTTACGAAGACTTATATACCATTACTCCCGGAGATATCACCTTGAAAATATACCGTAACGGCTCTCTTTATTGGAGCGGGACTCTTGACCCTGAATTTTATGAAGAACCTTATTCTTCGGGATCTGAATATGAAGTGACACTCACCTTCAGTGACTTCGGAATATTGAATCGCATGAAATTCAATATGGAAGGCATGCAGTCTATGCAGGACATTTTGAATGACGCATTGCAACGAGCGAAACTGGGACATTGCTCCCCAGTCCGACAATACATATCTACTTGTATGAAAGGGAACTCGACGCCCGTCACATTGTCCGACCTGAGTTTGCGGGCGGACAACTTCTATGATGAAGATGGGGAGGCTCTTTCCATGTACGAAGTTTTGGAAGGCATGTTGCAGCCACTGGGGCTACGGATGGTGCAACAGGCGGGAGAAGTGTACGTGTACGATCTGAACGCTCTGTACCAAAAGGTCGGTACGGAACAAGTACGTTGGGAATCGACCGATCAACACATGGGTACGGACAAGGTGGCAAACAATGTGAAAATCACCTTTTCACCCTATAGCGATGCAAGGCTGTTGGCCGGAGATTTGAAGTATGGAGGTGATAAAACCGAAAATACGGGTATTCAGCCCGATGGTTCCAACTGCTATAAATATCTTCCAAACTATAAGAAACCGGAGGATTACGACTGGGATTACAGTGATATTTCTTTCTTGATGTATGTGGGCAGCAAGGGTACAGGAACAAGTAGTTCTTCTTATAAGCGTTATTTTGAGATAGCACCTATATTGGGAGGTTCCAAAAGCACAGGAGTGGCTTACTTCTTTTACACCGGCTACGGATCTCTGTCTTCAGGAGTTCCTAAACCGGTAGGAACACCTCCATCGACTCGTAACGATACTCCTGTGATAAAGACAGAGAAGATATATCTGCCTGCAATAGGTGCGGACGAAACGGCGCATACTTTGCTGCGCCTGCAACTTGGCATACTGATAGATGCACGCTATAATCCTTTCAGTGACGCTGATGGTGATAACGAGAAAGGGAACTATAATGCTATATTGAACGATGCCGGTTATCTGTATCTTCCATTCCGTGCCGTAATATATGATAATGTCGGCAACGTGCTGTGTCATTATGCCAATAAGTACGAAACTACTAAGACTTATTTGGAGCCGCACATGAAATATACCACTGGAAAATGGGTGGATGGGGCACCGGCCGAATGGGACGAAGCGGTGCTGGCCTACTATAATACTGACGACCCCGGAGGGACACTACAATCGTTGGGCTGGAGAACCAATCGGCAGACACTGATGCGGAACAAAAAATTTATTATGCGGAGGCCGTCATGGCTGAAGGTTGACGACGGACAATATATGGCATATCCTCCTGTATCCGGATATTTAGAGATCAGTATACTGACAGGTATGAGAACATGTAAAACGTTTTTGTGGAGTTCTCGGGAGGATAGCAACGATATAGTGTTAGAGACGGATATAACCTCCCGCGTGCGTTGGATGCTCTATAAGCTTCCGGCACTGTCCGTGGTAAGGACGAATTCTGTATTTGAAGAGTATAGTAGTGATGATGTGGAGTATACCGGAGTACTGAATGAGAATGCCAAAGACAACATAAAAATAGATACAATCTGCGGTACCATGGAGGAAGTAAATCCTGTAGCGCGGGGAGCTTATCACCAAACTTCCACCGGGCTGCAGATAACAGAAATGACCAGAGCTGGGCGCACTACGCAGGTGGAACACCTATTGATAGGTACACTTTACAGTCAATACGCAGAACGAAAAACCGTACTGTCGGGCACAACCCGGCTGACGGGGGGAGGACTGAAGTCGTGTACTGATGCAAATCAAGAAGATAAGCGCTTTATTGTATTGCAAGACGTACAGGATTTGATAGCTGATGAACGGGAGTTGAAAATGGTGGAATTACGACCGGATGAATATGAAGAGAAATAAAATCGTGTATTGAAAGACGTTGGAGTGGTATTTTAAAAAAAGGAATTATTATATGAGCAAAAAAACTTATACAGCCGGTACTGTCCTGCGTACTCCATTGCCACGGAGTAAGCGGCTTAGAGAACTCGGAATGGGAGGAACTTTATCTAATTCATCGACTGTGGTTAGTGTGACGGGTGGTTCGTCTTCATCTGGTTCTACAAGTGACGGGCATACGCATGCCAACAAGGCCGACATAGACAAGGTTATCACTGATAACGACCGTTATATCTATCTGAAACAACTTGAAGAAACAGAAGACGGATATGAATATATAGAAAAGAAAGCTAAGGTGGGGTATGCTGATGAAGCGGAGCATTCCGCAAAGGCTGATGACGCTATCCATGCCGACAAGGCGTATGATGTAGATGCTGACAGCCCGGTATATGATAAGTTTTTACGGAAGGATGTGGCGGATATTGCCGCAAAAATCACTACTTTTCTTGAAGGTTTATATATAGGCAATAGCGGGCATAGCATATCTGTCAGTGATTCCAATGTGGTTACGGCTATCTTTGACGAACTTAAGAATATCTTTGGCATCGTGTCTTCCGATTTTGTTTCCGGAGATTTGGGAACCGGATTCAGCCTTAAATATAATCAGGAGACGGGAAGGTCTTATCTTGAGGTGGACGAAATCCTCGTACGGAAATTGGCATATTTCGTTGAACTAATCATCAAACGCTTATCATACGTCGGTGGGGAAATCATTCTGACTCCGGCATCAATGAAGTGCGTAAAGGTGGAGGAGTACGATGCCTGTTACCGCTGTTACTTTGAGCAGGATAGTGGGGATAAATCCATCATACAGGAATTTAGAATCGATGACCAAGTGCGTGCACAGACCTTTAATATCAAGGAAGGAACATCTCATAATGTTACTAATAGCTATTATTGGCGTTTGGTGGTTGCCATAGGTGATAATTATATCGATCTTTCAAAATCAGATTGTGATACGGGCAGCGGTGTTCCTGAAGCCGGCGATTCCATCGTGCAGCTTGGCAACCGGACGGATACGACACGACAGAATGCGATAATCCTTTCGACGGTGGGCGACGATGCCCCTTCTATCAAACAATATAAAGACATTGATTCATATTCTTTGGAAGGCAAAGAAGTTACCATCATTTCTCCGTTCCTGAACAAATTTATCGGGCAGTTTATCTCCGAAGCGACCGGGAAGAGTTATGATAGTATGTTCAATGAACTTCAGGCGGACCTTGGTCTGATAAAGGAGCAGACAGATAAGGAATATACGATATGGTTCTTTGAATACGTTCCGACATTAGCCAATATACCAGCCATAGATTGGAATACCAGCGAATTGAAGATGATGCATGAGCAGGATATGTTTTATAACACAGCTTCCGGACTGGCATATAGATTCGTAAAGTCTGCTGACACTTGGGAATGGATAGATATTACTGACCAACAAACGATTAAAGCTCTAGAAAATGCCGCCAAGGCCCAGGACACGGCGGACGGCAAGCGGCGGGTTTTCGTCTCCCAACCGACGGAGGCGCAGGCGTATGACGTGGGGGACTTGTGGACGAATGCGACTTACCCGGCGGTCGCTCCTTATACATACGAGAATGACACGCTTGTCTGCAAGACGGCCAAGACGGTGGGAGCGGCTTTCAGCATCGACCATTGGAAGCCGGCAAGCAACGGTACAACGGCGTATATGAAGAATCTGGGAGATAGTATCCTGTTGCAGGTAAGCGGCAACTACGATGAGTTGAACGGGCTTATTACCCAGAATCAGACATCCACTGATGCCGCCATCCGGGAAGCGGAAACGAAAATAGCGTCCGCGGTGTCCGCGGCGGCGGATGCCATGGCGAAGGCACTGGAAGCGTTCAATAATGCGGGCACGGCACAAGATACCGCTGATGAAGCCAATGAGGGCATCACGGCTAATGCCGCCGCCATACAGGTGACCGACAAGAAGATTACTGCTTTGGCGGCGAAAGTGACGTTCGACGATGACGGGCTGATTACGAATGTCAATAAGTCCGGACTGGTGACTACCGCCGAGATGAACTCGCTGATAACGGAGAAATTCACGTTCGACGCTGACGGGAAAGTGACTAATATCAGCACGGCCGGATTGGTGACGGAAGACGACTTCGTGGGGCTGTTCGCCACTCGGGTTACCGCCGAAGGGTTGGTAAAACAGACGGATATCAGTGCGTTTATAACGGAGGACGAGGCGGGAAATTTGATTTCGAATGCGGTGATACAGGCGGATAAGATCAACTTTATTGGGAAGACAGTTATTTCAGGAGGTAAGTTTACCGTTGACGAAGAGGGGAATGTGTCAATGGCAAACGCTACGATTGCAGGAACTGTTAATTCGAAAAACGGATATATCGGGGCATTTAAAATAAATGAATATGGACTTTCTAATATCGGTGATAACCCTTTGGCAAGAATAGAAATAGAGAAGGACGGAGGGAAATTCTTCAGGATCAATACATCTTCCAGAACAATGTGCGCTATCCGGGGAGATGGTATTACGGCGCTTGGTATAAGCGCTTTTGGTGATAATTCGATTGGAATAGATGTTACAGCCCAGGCCGGAGATGAATCGATAGCGATACGAAGCTATGGAGATGTTGAGATGACAGCTCGCCCTACTGAATCGCTACAGTTTAAAGGATCTCATACTTATATTGAGGGAATGGCAATAAAGGTAACGAACGTATCTGCCGATACTACGCTTGACCTATCAGTAGGCTGGGTCACTTGCTCTAATCAAAATAAAATAAGAGTATATCTTCCGCTAAATCCTCCAATTGGAAAGATCGTATATTTGATGAGAACTGCTAAGCAGGTAGATGTTGATGGAAATGGAATAGCTATAAGTTTTAAGGGTAGTATTATTTCAGTTCTTGGAATAACCAATAGGGCGGAAATTAATTTTTTCTTATATGATGGTACATATTGGATGAATGGATGGTTTAATGGAACTGTTTAATTGAAAATAAAGGAAATAATGAAAGTGAATTTTAGAATAATTGAGGTACAAGTCTCTTTTGAAGGTGAGAAGAGAGTATTTGATATTGCCCGTGAAATAGGCAATATGATGATGTACAACGGAAGTATTTTACTTGATATCGGCTTCGAGGATCTGGCTCGTACAATCTACTACTCTGATGGGGAAGTGGAAGTACCGGAACGTTATTGTAAGGCTATTATTGAAGTGGTGAAACAATCTTCGTTTATAGCAGCTATCAAACGTGAGGTAATAAATCTGTTGGGAGGCTGTTGACATGGGATACATAAGGTTTGTGATGAGCTTGCGAAAGGTGGATGAACAGGGGCATGCCACTTGTGCTGTTATTAGCTGTATTGAATCGGATATGGCAGATAACGCCATGCTTGAGACAAACCTGATTATGCATGCTTTGTCCGCTCCGGGCGGGAAGATTGTAGAGAACCTTGATTTTACACTGGATTCGGGAATATTGGATAATGATATATTAGGATAGTATTATGGACAGATTAGATAAGATATTCATCAAGGGTAATGTTCTGAAAGCGGAAGAACTGAACGAAATAGTAGGGAAGATTAATGAGCTTGCGGATGCATCGTTAATTATCGGTGACACTACGGGCACGGCTTATGATGGTGCCATGGGTGCGGCATTGGAGCAGATGGTACGGGAACTGACAGGTGGTGCCGGAACCATGTATAGCGTGTATGTGCGGAATAATATGCCTTCTTTGGGCTTTACTGCACAACACGGTGAGAAGTGTGTGCTCGACTTTACCTTTGTTTCACAGTATCGGGATGACATCAGTGAACCATATAAACCGACCGGAGAGCTGGGACTCTGTACGGTTATGATAAAGAACTCTAAGTTCACCGACTTCACGGTTGTAAAACGGATGGAGATATCGTCTAATGTTTCAGTTAAGCAGGACGTGTCCGAATGGCTGACCAGCGGTAGCAATAATATCAAAGTAAGTGTTGAGGGTGAGAATACCGACAAGACTACCGCTCCTGTTACTTATATCGTGCAATTGACTTCGCTTGGCATCAGTGCGCCGAACTTCGCCTGGTGGATGGCATTTGCGGGAGACATATCCATTCCAATGATTATTAATGGCAACATCAGCAAAACGTTGCATGTGACAGTTACTGGAGATAATTACATTCAGGGTTATAACCAGAATCTTGGTACAGCCGTATATCTGGATACTCCTTATATCTATACGCTTCTGCATCCTGGAGCCACCGGTGTGTATAATGTCAGCTTCTACCTTTCGAATTCCGACAATACGATCCAGACAAAACTGGTATCTGTGAACATCATGTGTTTTTCTTCGGGTGAATCCGTGAAGCTGATGTGTGTGAACAATTTGGCTAGTCTGCTTACCAACTGGCAGGATAATACAGTCTTCGATTATGCCATTTATGACGGTTCGTCCGCACAGACTGACGCATTGTTTGCTATAACTAAAAACGGAACGGAAATATATAGTTCTGAGAATACCACTATTGCGACGAATACAAAGAACACTTTCACTTATCCGATGGAAGTGGATACAGATGACGATGCGAATTTTGATGTTGTTGTGTCTGTCACCAGTGGCAATAACAATCTGATTGAACCGATTACATTTGGTGTGAACAATTCGTTTGGATATTCCGCCACGGCAGGTGCAGTACTTTACATCAATCCCAAGACACGGAGTAACTCACAATCCAACAGCCGCAGCATTGTGAATGAGGCGGATAAGTCTGTTATCCCTGTGATCTGGAATAACTTGAACTGGGGCAATGACGGATGGGTGACGGATGATGAAGGTGTGAAGGCATTGAAAATATTTGCCCGCAGTTCTGCGGTGATAGATTATCAGCCTTTCACTATTGAAGCTGCCCGCAGGGGTAAGAGTATTGAGATTGATTTTAAAGTGGAGAACGCTTCGGATGCTTCGAAGAACATTATTACTATTGCCGAAGGGAATGTCGGCCTAAAGGTGTCCGGCGAGAATATTTCCTTCTTCTCCCAGTCTGAACATGAAAGTACCACACAGGATGTTCCTATAGATAACGGTGTGCGTATCCGACTAACAGTGGTTGTCATGCCGGATGCTTATGGCAATGCTGGGTTTAACATTGTCGCCATCTATATCAACGGAAAGAAGAACCGCCAGTATGCCTACGAAAGTAATGACTACTTCAAAAACACCGGAAAGATAACGTTGGGCAATGATTATGCAAACCTCTATCTTTATGGGTTACGTGTGTACGATTCGGCTCTGACTTCGGAAGCTGTACAGAAGAATTATATCAACCAACTCGTGACAATTGATGAAAAGCGAACAGAAAAGAATGTCAATCAGGTGTTGGATGGTGAAGGAGTGAATATTGACTTCAATGCCACGAGAATGCTGTACAACGTGTTTGTTGTTGACAAACCTTTCCCAAACTTGAATAACCCTTCAGGAGTGGCGGGTAATCTGGAAGTCTTCTTCAAGGATAAACCGGAAAGGAATTTCACGCTCACCAATCTGTTGGTGGAAGGTCAGGGAACTTCATCAAAGAAATATCTGGAGTGGAATATCCGATTCAAAATGAAAGGGCTGAAAGACGCTGAAGGCAATAAGATAAACTCCATCGCCACGTATGTCAACGGGACTACCGATAAGAACAAGGTACTCATGTTTGATGGGGTGCCGAAGTCCGGACGTCTGACAGCCAAGAAGAACTGGGCGAGTTCCATGCAGGATCATAAGGCCGGAAGTGTGGCTGCCTTCAATGATTTATATAAAGAAATAGGGCTGAGAAACGAGGCAATGGTAGCAGATGGCGAGATACGTGTAGCTGTTTATCAGGAGCCGTTTATCGGTTTCTCCAAATCCGTGAATGAGGAAGGGCGGGAGGTATATACTTGTATGGGAGAATTTACATTTGGCCCAGACAAAGGGGATGACCTTTGCTTTGGTTATGATACGGAAGCTTATCCGGCGCTATTGTCTGTGGAGGGGTCGGACAATGCTCCGCTGGGGGCTTTGTTCCGTGTTCCCTGGAATGCTACTAAGCCATATTGGACCTATAATCCTGATGAAGAGGCTTTCCAGTATAACAATACCAATTGTTGGGATTTTGATGCGGGGGAACTGAATGCCGATGAAACGGAACCTCTGTCAGCTCAGAAATGGATAGATGCCTATAACACTGTATATGTTTGCAATAATCGTATCAGACCGTTCAATGGAACACTTGCCGAATTGAACAATGCCATAACTGAATATCGCAGTACGGGCTATGAGTACTGGGTTGCCAAGGCCGGTGATGCCAACCTTTATAATCTCTATTATTACGAGGCGGCGGAAGGAAAGTTCATTCCTTCCGATATTGGTAATGGCCAGATCAACTTGAGAACGCAGTTGGCTGCATATCTTGCATCCGAGCTGTCCGTATTTACATCCGACCAACTGAATGAGCTGTTTATCGCTGCCCGCGGACAGCTATTCCGGGCGACTGTACCGAACTACTTCGACATCAACGATGCTGTATTTCATCATAATTTCGTTGAGTTCACGGCCGGGACCGATCAGCGGGCGAAGAATACTTATCCATATAGTTTCTGTACAGCCGGGAGCAAATGGAGGTGGAGACTGGATGATGCCGATACCATTTTTCCAATCGACAACCAGGGACAGGACCGCAAACCCTATTGGTGTGAGATGCATGATTATTACGACAACGGTCAGCCTATTTGGAATGGTGAGACGTCTGTCTTTTGGAATCTGTTAGAACAGGCTTTCAGTGCTGAGATTACTGCGGGAATGCGTAAGATGTTCGCTGCTATGGAAAGTTTATGTGGCCAGTCTTCTGGTACTCCTTATGACAAGGCCTATGCTTTCTACAAGAAATATTATTTAGGAATTAAAGAGTACTTCCCGGCTACGTTAGTAAATTCTGATGCCAAGCGTTATGAACTTGCCAAGATAGCTTATGATAATGATTCCTACAGCAATGATACTGATCCTATCACGCAATCTCATGGTGATTTTTATTCGGCGGAAACTGCATGGATGAAGAAGCGTATCATGTATATTATGAGTAAGTATAATTATGGCTTATTCTCTGCCAATGGAACCGATACCATCATCGTACGTGCTGCCGGTGATTTGATAGACTATGACATCACTCCGGCTTTCGATATGTATCCTGCAATCGCTAACGGTACGTCCATAGTGTCGGGGAAACGCACCAAGGCTGGTGAAACATGTCGCATTACTATTGACCTTGGCGGTAGTGCCGACCAACAGAATGCGATTCAGGCAGCGAGCTGGTTATTAAGTATTGGAGACTGGCATAAAAAGAATGTTTCCGGTACCATGGTGGTACGCGGTAGACGACTGTCAGAACTCATACTTGGAAGTAAGACAGATAACGTAATAATCTCTATAACAGGACTTACGCTTGCTGATTGTAGTAGTATGCAGAAGATACTTTTATCCAATATTACCACTTTACAGGGGACTCTGGATTTAAGCACAATAATCAACATTCGAGAGGTTTATGCAGATGGAACTAATCTGAGCCAGATAAAATTACCGAATGGTGGCGGTCTTGAAATCATCGAGTATCCAGCCAACAATAAGTATATCACTTTCCGGAACTTTCCCATGTTGACGACAGAAGGTTTGAGAATTGGTCAATGTGCCGTTAATATTACCGACTTTTTGATTGAGAATTGTCCTTTACTGAAGCCTGTGAAGCTGCTCTCAGATATCATTGAGGCGCAGCAGTCACAAGGTACTAATCATCTGTTGAAGCACATTCGTGCGGTCGGTTTCGAAGAAGAATATTATACTGCTGATGCTCTTGATATGCTTGCAAATCTGGCAGACGGAACCTATGAAGGTTTGTCTGCTGAGGGACTGGCAGGAGAGGAGCCAATTCCGGTTCTTGATGGTAAGATTACAGTATACTCAAAGTACTATCAGGACTCTGTGAATTCGTTGAGGAATATATTCAACAAACTGGATTTGGTGATGATAGGTGGTCCAGCAATAAGATTTATAGATACAGAAGTGTTTCATGTGTTACTTAAAGCAACTACAGGAAATACAAGCAATACTGCTGGATACACTACTGTGCGGAAGGTTGATTATGATAATGATGGAATGCTAACAGAAGAAGAATTAGCTGCTATAGAAACTCTTTCAGATCGTAATGACAATGCATATAGTATGTTTGTAAATGGTTATGGCAAAGGGAATAATGTCATTGAAACTTTTGACGAATTTAGATACTTTACAGGATTAACATATATAAATGGGGACGCTTTCGGTTGGTGTTCAAATTTAAAAAAAATAACTCTACCATCAAGTATTATATGGATAAAACAAGGTGCTTTTAGAGGTACGGCCATTGAAGAGCTGATTATAAATGAAGGATGTGAAGTATGTGATGATAATATAATAGATGGCAATAAGAGTTGTATATTAATAGATTTCCCAAGTACAATAACCTCAATAGGAACTCGTCCCGCCAATAATGGTGGAAAGGAATTAGTAGTTATCTGTCGTGCAATTGTCCCTCCAACTTTTAGCGGTAGTTGGGGTTATACGAATGCAGGAAAACCTATTGCCATATATGTACCTGATGCAAGCGTGTTAATATATAAATCAGCAACAGGATGGAGCGAAAGCGCCAGTTTAATACAGCCTTTATCGATGTATGAAAAAGATTATTAGAAATCGTATCCATATATCTGAGATGCATACAGATTCCAGTTTGTTGCAGCTTTGTAAGTAGCAACGCTTTCGTGAGGAACGTAAATTTTGCATGGGTTATTATCAAATGCCCATGTACCAAGTGCTGGTGGTATCGTAGCCTTTATATAGCAACTTTCCATTGAAGTACAGTCTTGAAATGCCCTTTGATCAATAACTGTGATATTCTTATTTAGTATAACTATTTTAAGAGATGTACACTTCCAAAATGCACCATAATCAATAGAGGTATAATAATCACCAGCATCAACATATTCAATGGATGTATTTCCTTTAGAGGAATTTGCGCTAACACTTGATGCGTATTTACTATTACCATATATGACCTTTTTAATTCTTGTCAGATTTACAATATATGGCGTAATATTAGTATATAATGCTGATAAATCAAGAATTTCAATTTTTGCAGCATTATCGAAATTTTCAAAAGAAACAAGTCTATTAAATGTTATAGTAGAAAATCTGTGTTGACATTTAGTATGTTTTTAGAGGTTTTTGGGGATTTCTTAAATAGCATTTACTAGGTAGATACGGAAGGATTTGTTGTGGCATGGTGGAGTAAATTAGTTTGTTTTGATAGAATTAAAGTAGAATCTTTAACTTTGTCCTCTAATATAGATGCAAGATACAATGGCTGAAACAATTCCTCAATTCTACAAGAGAATACAACGTTGCGATCCGAAACTGGATGCAACTTATTCTAAAGGGAAAGAATATTTCAATATCTTCTCCCGCCGGTGCAATTTCGGTACTGTGCAATTCAGCTATCGGGATTTCTATAAAGTAACTTTAATCATGGGTATTGGGAAATTATATTATGCTGATAAATGGATTCTGGTAGATCGTCCGGCGCTGCTGTTTTCCAATCCTCTTGTGCCTTATGCTTGGGAGTCTGTCAGTGAAGAGCAGAGGGGTATGTTTTGCATTTTTAATGAGCAGTTTGTGCAATCCGAAGAGAAGAACGGCTCTTTGGCGAATACACCTTTATTTAAACTGACGGGTGACAAAGTCTTCTTCCTGGATGAATCTCAACTGATGAAAGTACAAAATATATATGCTCAGATGCAGGAAGAGATACAATCCGGTTACACAGGTACACTTGATGTGTTGCGTTGTTATCTTCATTTACTGATACATACGGCCATGAGGATGCAGGATGCTAATCAGTATGAATCGCATCCGAATGCTTCACAGCGTATTGCAGAATTGTTTATGGAGTTACTGGAAAGGCAATTTCCGATAGATTATCCCCGTGCTGCATTAGTTCTGCGTACGCCGACTGATTATGCCAATCGGTTGTCTGTGCATGTGAACCATCTGAATAAGGTTATTAAAGAAACGACAGGAAAAACGACCTCAGTACTTATTGCAGAAAGAATCGTAAAAGAAGCTGTTCAATATCTGCAACATAGCAATCTTTCTATTTCAGAAATGGCATTTGGACTGGGCTTTGAGTCTGTTTCTTACTTTAGTAAGTTCTTTCGTAAACATACAGGTAAGTCGCCGACTGAAGTCAGGGGGAAGGTAACTATTTGATTTGTACAAAGGATGATTTGAATAGTACTCATCCGTCCGTCCGCTAACACCTAACTTTGCACCGAAATGAAATATTAAAATTATGAAGTACAGAAAATTAGGTAAAACAGATGTGCAACTTTCCGCTATCGGACTGGGTTGTATGGGAATGAGTGCTGCGTATGGAGTGGCGGACGAAAAAGAGAGTATCGCAACGTTGCACCGTGCCTTGGAATTGGGCATAAACTTTTGGGATACGGCTGATGTGTATGGGAATGGAGCCAATGAGGAACTGCTTTCGAAGATGGTAAGTGAAAAAAGAGACCGGATTTTTATTGCTACAAAGTTCGGCTTTCGTTTACGTAATAATCAAGGCAGTGTATTTGGTGGTGGTGAAAGTTATGTGGACGGTTCTCCCCGGTATATTAAACAAGCGGTAGAAAACAGCCTGAGGCGATTGAAAATAGAAACCATTGATTTGTATTATGCTCATCGGATAGATCCTGCTGTTCCGGTTGAAGAGACTGTGGAAGCAATGGCTGAACTGGTGCGCGAAGGTTAAGTCCGATATTTAGGTTTAAGTGAGTGTTCGCCCGAATCCTTGCGAAGAGCTTGCGCTGTGTATCCTATTGCCGCTGTAGAGAGTGAATATTCTCTGCTGACTCGCGATGTGGAGAAAGAGATCCTGCCACTGACCAAGGAACTGGGAGTTACGTTAGTTCCTTTCTCACCATTGGGTAGGGGGCTGGTTGCCAATGCAATCAGTGTAGAGACATTGGGTGAAAATGACTTTCGCAGGCATTTGCCGAGATACACTGGTGAGCATTGGGTAAATAACCAATGTCTGGCTACTGATTTGGCCGGTATGGCTGCGGAGAAAGGTGTCACTTCTGCCCAACTTGCATTAAGCTGGATACTGGCACAAAGTGAGAATATCATTCCGATACCGGGTACTAAGCGGATGAAATATTTGGAAGAGAACGTTCGGGCGGTTGATGTGGATTTGTCAGTTCAGGATATGGCGGATATAGAAAAGCTGTTGCAAAAGTATCCCAATGTTGGCAACAGATATAATGAGCATGAATTTAAGTTTGTAAATAAATAAATTTAGTACTGATAAGATGAAAAACTCAATTCCCCGATATACATTCTATAAGAATAAGTATGGAAGTGAACTTCTGATAGATGTGGTAGAACTGAAATATGTAAAGAGGTTCCTGGCTGAAAGCGCCGTACACACGTTGACTTATTATGACATTACTTTTGTAACAGAAGGGGAAGGGAGTTTTTCTATTGATAACCGGACATATCAAGCTGTTCCCGGTGATGTTTTCTTTTCCAAACCGGGTGAGGTGCGGAATTGGGATACTTCCATTCTTCAAGATGGAAAAAACTGCATCCGGATTGCACTTGCCCGATGAACTTTATAAGCGTATACTTCAGCTTTTGCATGATATTAAGGTAGAAATAGACCAATACAGACAGGACGATGTACATGTGTTGAGGGCATATCTTTACGAGGCGCTGATGTTACTGAACCGAGCCTATCAGAATCTGATTTCGATGGAAGAGGGGAACAAAGAAGCGGGTGGTACACATATCAGTAAATTTATTGAATTAGTCGGGGCAGATATGAGAGAACACCATTCTGTCCGGCATTATGCAGACAAACTTTGTATCACTCCCAATTACCTGAATGAGATTGTAAATTCAGCTATGGGAATGAGTGCGAAACAATATAATTGCATTTGAACTTCATTTTTCTACTGTTTCTTATTTTGGGCGATGCTTTCGCCAATGTACGGGTGAGACTCCTTTGGTTTACCGGAGTATGCATAAACCGTAAAAAGTACTATTTCTCCCTTTGTTTTTGTTATGCCGATTTTCTGTTGTGTCCTTATCTTTGCCTCATTCAATAACCATTAAAATAATAGTAGAATGAGAGATGCGGAAAAAACAATCGGGAATATGATTGATAAATTGAAAATCGCTTTCCTGGGTTCGGTGGATGAAGAAGGCTTCCCAAATGTAAAAGCTATGTTGCAACCCCGGAAGCGGGAAGGGATAAAGACGATTTATCTGTCGACAAATACTTCATCGATGCGTGTTGCACAATTCCGGGAAAACAATCGTGCCTGTATGTATTTCTGTGATTCGAGGTTTTATAGAGGAGCAATGCTGCGTGGCACGGTAGAGGTGTTGACGGACAGTGCCAGTAAAGAAATGATATGGGAGGACGGGGATACCATGTATTATAAAGAAGGTGTTACTGATCCAGACTATTGTGTACTGAAGTTTACGGCAACTTCCGGAAGATTTTACAGTAACTTTAAATCGGAGAGCTTTGTTGTGGTGTAATTACGTATTGCTTGGGAGATATCAGATTTCTTCCAATGCATAATACTGGTAGTCGCGGAGAACGGTCTGGAGAAATTTCTCCTGATTGTTCTCACGGGGTGTCACAGAAAGAAGTTCCTGAACTTTTTTTGTCAGTTGTGCAATGTACCGTATGCGGTCTTTTTTCCCGGATTGTAAAGTTCGGGTAATTACGTTTATCTGTTCCAGCGATAAGTCAGCGGCTTGCGGATAAGTAGGCTGGTAGTTCTGGGTCAGATAATCAAATTCGTCAAGGCTGACATGTATCTTGCGGTAGTTTTTCTCTTTGATAACCATGGTACCCGCGGCAAGGTCTCCCATCCGTTGACTATTTTTGGTTAATAGAGCGACTAACAGTCCGAGACCTCCGGTAATCGGACCATCGATAGGGAAGAGGAGCCACCGGAGTAAGTAGGAACTTATGCTCGGAACGGAACCGTCAGCTTTTACAACACGGATATTCATCAGTCGTTTTCCAAGGCTTTGTCCGTAATTGAACATCTCACATAGAAAAGAATAGAACAGCACCGGTAAATAGATTACCGCCAGGAAGAAAATCATAGTGAAATCCGAAGGCAGGCGGAGCTTGGATAATACCGTTACAGTTGAAAATATATAGAATCCAATCAGAACGTAATCAATAATCAAAGCAATGATTCGCTCGCCAATACTGGCGGGCGTCTGGCTGATGCGGACAAATTGCCCTGTAAGAATAGTAGATTCTGCCATTGCTGATTGAATATTTCTAAGTATTTCGTTGCAAATATATCATTATTCTCTTACTTTTGTTATTGATTTCAGACAAAACTCATTCGAAGTCAGTAAAAATATGAAAGAAGTAACGTTTATTCGTCGGAATATAGAAAAATGGAAAGAAGCCGAAGGCGTGGTGGAGCAAGCCACAAACTCGTCTCCTGACCGGCTTGCCGATGTGTATACGGATCTTACTGCCGATCTGGCATTTGCGCAGACGCACTTCCCGACTTCCCGTATTACTATCTATCTGAATAATCTCGCTTCTGCTTTACACAATAAAATTTATCGGAACAAGCGTGAGAAATGGTCGAGAGTCATCACTTTCTGGACGAAGGAAATTCCTCAGGTTATGCACGATGCACGCCGGGAATTGCTGGTTTCATTCCTGATTTTTATAGTGAGTGCCTTGGTCGGTGTTATATCCGCTGCCGCTGATCCAGATTTTGTCCGCCTGATTATGGGGAATTCTTATGTAGACATGACGTTGGACAATATTGCGAATGGCGAACCCATGGCGGTGTACAATAGCTCATCTGAGGTTCCGATGTTTTTGGGAATCACGTTGAATAATATTATGGTTTCTTTCAACTGCTTCGCAATGGGGATACTGACCAGTTTTGGTACAGGTTATATGCTTTTCAGTAATGGAGTCATGTTGGGAGCTTTCCAGACATTCTTTTATCAGCACGGTTTGCTTTGGGATTCTATGCTTGCCATCTGGTTGCATGGAACGCTCGAAATCTGGGCTATCATTGTAGCCGGCGCTGCCGGTTTGGCTTTAGGTAACGGATGGCTTTTCCCCGGAACTTATTCAAGACTGGAATCTTTTAAAAGAGGAGCGAAAAGAGGATTGAAAATTGTAGTGGGGACAGTCCCTGTGTTTATTATGGCAGGTTTTATTGAGGGTTTTCTCACACGCCATACCCAACTGCCGGATATGTTGAGACTCGGCCTGATCCTTACATCCCTGACATTTATTTTATTCTACTATATTTATCTACCTAATAGAAAACGACATGGAATCACAAAAGCCTAAAATCGCAATGTATGTAAAACGTAATTTCGGTGAGAAACTGAGCGTGTCTTTTGATTTTATAAAAGAAAACTGGAAGCTGATGCTGAAATTTACTACGTATCTGCTTTTACCGATTTGTCTTATTCAAGCGCTGAGTTTGAACGGGATGATGGGATATATGACGGTGCTGGCTGATTTATCAGGTGGCAGCGTATCTTCTGATGCATCTCTAATGATGTCATTCTTTTCTTATTATAGTCTGTACATGTTTGTTTTTTTGATAGGAACGATTGCGCTGACTTCTTTGATTTATGCATTGATCCGAACCTACAACGAACGTGACGAACGTCTGCAAGGCGTAACTTTGGGGATGTTGAGGCCGATGTTGCTCCGTAATGTGAAAAGATTGGTTGTGATGACTCTTTTCGGATTGCTCTTAATGGTACTTTTAGGGGTGATTATGGGATTCATGGCGGCATTGCTTTGGCCTGTCCTGTTTCTGGTGATTCCGTTTGTGATTATTTTGGCTGTACCATTTGCTCTTTGGGCACCGATTTATCTCTTTGAGGATATCTCCGTTATGGAATCTTTGAAGAAGACTTTTCGTCTGGGCTTTGCTACGTGGGGAGGTATTTTCCTGATTTCCCTTATTATGGGTTTGATTGCCGGTATTTTGCAGGGAGTGACGATGATGCCCTGGTATATAGGCACTATTGTGAAATCCATATTTGCAATGAGTAGTGGAGGCAGTGAGGCTACGGTATCGGTAGGATATAATTTCATGCTTTATCTGTTGGCCATTGTCCAGGCATTCGGTGCCTATCTTGCTATGATCTTTTCACTTGTAGGTCTGGCGTATCAGTACGGGCATGCTTCGGAAAAGGTGGACAATATCATGGTGGAAAGTGATATCGATAATTTTGATAAGCTCTAAAAACAGAATTGTATAAATGATAACTTCTCCGGCTGATACATTGGTATGTGATACTACCCAGCTTGCCGTGTGGCAGTCTGATCCGGCGTATGACTATGGCCGTGAGTTGATGGCTCCTGATATTAATGTGTTTGAATGGTTCAACAGGTGGTTTGGAAAGATTCTGCAAAAAATATTCGGCAGTCATTTTGCTGAGGAATACTCGGAGCTTATTCTGATAGGCATTGCTATCCTTCTTTTAATTTTGATAATCTGGTTCGTTTACAAGAAGCGACCGGAGTTATTCATGATTTCCCGTAAAAATGCTTTGCCTTATGCAGTGGAAGAAGACACTATTTATGGAGTTGACTTTGCGCGAGGTATTGCTGACGCGCTTTCGCGTAGTGATTACCGGGAAGCGGTACGATTGCTGTATTTGCAGACGTTGAAACAACTCAGTGATGAAAAGCGTATAGACTGGCAGCTCTACAAAACGCCTACACAATATGTTTATGAAGTGCGGATGCCCGCTTTCCGACAATTGACCAATCATTTCCTGCGAGTGCGTTATGGAAATTTTGAAGCTACGGAAGCATTGTTTCATGTCATGCAGTCTTTGCAGGAAGAGGTGAAGAAAGGAGGCGCTGTATGAGAGGAAGCCATTGGTTTATCATCTGTATCGTATCCTTTCTGGTCCTGATGTTTGCAATAGAATGTCGGTTGCCGAAGAAATTCGTATGGACTCCTACTTTTAGCCACTATGATAAACAGCCTTTCGGATGTGCTGTTTTTGATAGTTTACTCTCTGCTTCATTGCCGATGAGATATTCGGTATCCGGGAAAACCTTTTATCAGTTGGAGCAGGAAGATACGGTTTCCCGCCGGGCGATATTGGTTGTTAACAATCATCTGGCTCTGACAGATGTAGATGTGAATGCCTTGTTGAAAGGGGCGGAGCGGGGAAATAAAATAATGTTGGTGAGTAATTCATTTACAGGAAACTTACGGGATACACTGGGGTTTGAGAGTAGCTACTCTTATTTTAATCCGATTGTGTTGAGAAAGTATGCCGCTTCATTGTTGTCGAAGGATAGTTTGTATTGGGTAGGAGATTCTACTGTCTATCCCCGGCGGATCTTTCGTTTTTATCCGCAATTGTGTTCCTCTTATTTCTGGCAGGACTCGCTCTCTGTGAAAGTGTTGGCGGAGAAATCTATTTCATCAGATGAATTCAGATATGACTTTGGGGTGAAGTTTGATTCATTGCAGGTGGATACCCTTTGCAATGTTCCGGTTGCCATGTCTTGTTCGTGGGGAAAAGGGGAAATTATTTTGGTTTCTACTCCGCTGCTTTTTACCAATTATGGTGTACTGGACGGAAAGAATGCAGCTTATATTTTCCGTCTGCTGTCTCAGATGGGAGAGTTTCCGATAATACGCACAGAGGGATATCTGGAGGAAGCTGCACAGGTACAGATGTCTCCTTTCCGCTATTTTATTTCGCAACGACCGCTTCGCTGGGCTTTGTATCTGACAATGATTGCCATTCTGCTCTTTATGACATTTACTGCGCGAAGAAGACAACGTGTGATACCTGTGATTCATGAACCGGAAAATAAATCCATGGAGTTTACGGAACTGATCGGTACGCTTTATTTTCAGAAGAAAGACCATGCCGACCTGGTTCATAAAAAGTATATTTACTTTGCCGAAGAGTTGAGAAGAGAAATCCAGGTGGATGTGGAAGACGTGGCGGATGATGAACGCTCTTTCGATAGGATTGCTCAGAAGACCGGCATGAGTGCGGAAGAAATCGGTAAGTTTATCCGTACGGTCAGACCGGTGATTTATGGAGGGCAAACGATAACTGCGGAGCAAATGAAGCAGTTTATTGATAAAATGAATGAAATAATCGATCATATATAAAGAAGAAGTTTATGGAAGAGAATACAGAAAAACGGGTGGATCTAACTCTCTTTTCCGAGAAGATACAAGAGTTGAAAGACCGGATTGCTTCCGTCATTGTAGGGCAGGAACAGATGGTGGACTTGGTGCTGACCGCTGTGTTGGCAAATGGGCATGTGCTGATAGAAGGAGTGCCGGGAGTGGCGAAAACATTGTTGGCACGCTTGGTTGCCCGTCTGGTCGATGCAGATTTCAGCCGCATCCAGTTTACTCCGGATTTGATGCCGAGTGATGTACTGGGTACAACGGTATTCAACATGAAAACCAATGATTTTGATTTCCATCGCGGTCCGATCTTTGCTGATATTGTACTGGTAGATGAAATAAATCGTGCTCCTGCCAAAACACAGGCTGCCTTGTTCGAAGTTATGGAAGAGCGTCAGGTCAGCATTGACGGAGCGACCTATCCGATGGGAGAACTTTATACGATTCTGGCTACACAGAATCCGGTGGAGCAGGAGGGGACTTATAAATTGCCCGAAGCACAACTTGACCGTTTTCTGATGAAGCTGACGATGGATTATCCCTCATTGGATGAAGAAGTGAATATTCTGGAGCGTCACCATACGAATGCTGCATTTGTGAAGCTGGAGGACATTACCCCGGCTATTACTAAAGAGGAGCTTTTGTCGCTTCGTAATCTGATGAAGCAGGTGTTTATAGACCGTACATTGCTTCAGTACATCGCCTTGATTGTACAGCAGACGCGTACAAGTAAAGCTGTATATCTGGGGGCTTCTCCGCGTGCGTCCGTGGCCATGTTGCAGACTTCGAAGGCTTATGCGCTTTTGCAGGGACGTGATTTTGTGACACCGGAGGATATCAAGTTTGTGGCTCCATACGTACTTCAGCATCGTCTCATCCTGACGGCGGAAGCTGAAATGGAGGGCTACTCACCAGTGAAAGTAACGCAACGCCTGATTGATAAGGTAGAAGTTCCGAAATGATTCTGACCCGTCGGTTTTATATGGTTCTCATCCTAATTATCCTGTTGATGGGTAGTGGGTATGCTTTTGCTCCGTTGTTTACCATCGGGCAGGGGTTGCTTTTTCTCCTCTTGCTGTCGGTGCTGGCAGACGGATATATGCTTTACCGGATTCGTGGGATTCGGGCATTCCGTCAATGCTCCGCTCGTTTTTCCAATGGGGACGAAAATGCGGTGAATCTTCGGGTGGAAAGCTGCTATCCGTATCCCGTCTTTGCGGAGGTTATCGATGAAGTACCTTTCATTTTTCAGCAGAGAAATATTAGTTTTCGGGTACAGCTTCAGGCGAATGAAGGAAAACAAATCTGTTATCATTTACGTCCGACAAGCCGGGGAATTTATGGTTTCGGACAGATTCGCGTATTCGTAACCGGTCGGATAGGTTTGCTCTCCCGGCGTTATACATGCGGAGAGGAGCAGGATATTAAAGTGTATCCTTCTTATCTGATGCTGCATCGCTATGAATTGCTGGCAATGAGTGATAATCTGACGGAGCTGGGAATCAAGCGTATTCGTCGTGTGGGGCATCATACTGAGTTTGAACAGATAAAAGAGTACGTCAAGGGGGATGACTACCGTACAATCAACTGGAAAGCCAGTGCCCGTCGGCATGAACTTATGGTGAATGTATATCAGGATGAACGTTCACAGCAGATTTACAGTGTGATAGACAAGGGAAGGGTTATGCAGCAGGCATTTCGCGGAATGACTTTACTGGATTATGCAATCAATGCTTCCTTAGTTCTTTCGTACGTTGCCATGCGGAAAGAGGACAAGGCAGGGATCGTGACTTTCAATGAACATTTCGATTCGTTTGTTCCGGCCTCAAAGGCTCCCGGTCAGATGCAAACTCTGCTTGAGAATCTCTATAGCCAGCAGACTACCTTTGGTGAAACGGACTTTTCCTCTCTCTGCGTGCATTTCAATAAACATGTCAGTAAACGCAGTTTCCTGGTATTATATACCAACTTCTCCAGTATGGGAAGTATGAATCGCCAATTGGCTTATTTGCAGCAACTGAATCGTCAGCATCGCTTGCTTGTTGTTTTCTTTGAAGATGCTGATATGAAAACGTATATTGCCTCTCCTGCGAAGGATACGGAGGGATATTACCGCCATGTCATTGCAGAGAAGTTTGCTTTTGAGAAGCGTCTGATTGTATCTACACTGAAACAGAATGGTATCTATTCGTTATTGACTACACCTGAAAATCTCTCGATTGATGTGATAAACAAGTATTTGGAGATGAAGTCAAGACAATTACTCTGAAAAACAGGAGCAAATCATAAAAGATGCCTATTTTGGATAATCATATCCGGAATAGGCATCGTATATTTGTGCCATGAATCAAACAGTGGACAAACAGTACTGCCAAAGTTGTGGGATGCCCCTCCGTTTCGATGTGGAAGAGTATTTAGGTACCAATGCCGATCACTCTTGCAGTGACGAGTATTGTTACTATTGTCTGAAAGATGGGAACTATACGGTGGACATCTCTATGAATGAAATGGTGGATATATGGGTGAAATACACGGATAAGTACAATTGGTATTCGGGAACCGACTATACTCCACAAGAATTAAAAACCTTATTGAACAAGCGTCTTCCCACCCTGAAACGCTGGCGACAGAAAGAGATGACACAACATGTTCACTATGAAGCTGTCAATGGGGTTCGGACTTATATTGATCAAAATCTCTTTCATGAGCTTGATCCCGAACAGTTGGCTGAAATGGTTCACCTTTCATTCTTCCATTTCCGAAAGGTTTTCAGAAGTGTTACCGGTGAGAATATCGGTACATATATTCAACGTTTACGGCTGGAATATATTGCCCATCTGCTTATCGCTACCGGACAGAGTATTGAAGAGATAGGTATGCAGACTAATTATCAGACAAAGTTTAGTCTGGCAAAGGCTTTTAAGAAGCATTTCGGTATTTCAATGTCAGCTTATCGAGAAAAGTATAAATCTGTCAATGCGAAACAAGAACCGGATAGTATGCCTGAGGCTAAAATTAAACGTATCAATACTTTGAAAGCCGTTTGCATAGAAGTAGGTGATACTTTTCGTGATAAATATGCTTACACTACAATCTGGAAGCAATTACTGCATTATAAAGCAGTTCATTTGCAGAATGGTCCCGGTAATCGTTTTGTGAGTATAAGTCAGGATAATCCTTGGGTTACACCGATGGAACAACGGCGGTTCTATATCGGGGTTCTTGTTGAAGGGCGTGTCAATTCCGAAGGGAAATTATTACTTCGGGAAATTCCCGGAGGGATGTACGCTGTTTTCAGGTATAAAGGCAGTTATTCTGATTTACCAGAATTTTATAAGACGATCTATAATCAATGGTTTCCTTACAGTATGTATCATCAGAAACGTCCGTTGACGTTTGAGGTGTATCTTAATGCACCGGATGAAACGCCGGTTGAGGAATTGCTGACGGAGATTTATATTCCTATTGATAAATAACTAAATGATATAAGAGTATGTTAGAATTGCCAGAAGTACTTACACTGAGTAAGCAAGCCAATGATGTTTTAAGCGGTAAAACGATTACGCAAGTGTTCAATGCTACCAAGCCTCATAAGTTCACGTTCTATAGTGGCGATCCACTGGAGTATGGGAAGTTGCTCGTCGGAAAGACGATTTTGTCGTCTAAAGGATATGGAATGTTTGTCGATTTTTATCTGTCGGGCAATGTGATAATGAATATCGGTGATGGGGTGAGCGCACGTTACTATAATCCGGGTGATAAAGTTCCTGCCAATTACCAGTTGCTGCTGACTTTTGAAGATGAATCGTTTCTTGTATTCACGGTTGCCATGTATGGTTTTATCAGTGCCTATCCCGATGGCGTTATCGACAATAAATATTATACGATAAGTCGTGAAAGTATTTCTCCGTTGAGTGATGCTTATACGGAAGCGGAATTTGAGAAATTATTTGCTTCAGCCAAAAAGACATTGACGGCTAAAGCTCTGCTGGCTACCGAACAACGTATTCCGGGTGTAGGCAATGGGGTAACGCAGGATATTCTGTTCAATGCCGGGATTCACCCGAAACAGAAAGTGCTTGACTTGTCGGATGGACAGAAAGGGGCACTTTTCAAATCTCTGAAGGATACCTTAATGGCTATGACTTCCGGAAGAGGCCGTGATACCCAGACGGACCTTTATGGAAATGAGGGAGGGTATAAAACGATTCTTTCTTCCAAAACATGGAAGAATCCTTGCCCGCGTTGTGGCAGCGTAATTGTCAAAGAAGCCTATCTTGGAGGATCGGTTTACTATTGTCCTGAGTGTCAGAAAATAAGGAAAATATAATAACAACTTAAATTACAGTTATGGCGAAAGGAACAGGTCGCAAGGGTGGTGTTCTTTTTTCTCTTCCGATAATTTGCAGGAATAAAAAGTCTGCCTATCTTTGTGGAGATATAAAAAAATGTTGAATGTTTAAAGTTAAGAAGGATTCGGTAAGTAAATAACTGTGGGCATCATGAGTAACGAAAATAAATCTATTCACGAATTTGATTTTAGTTTAATCTGCGAATACTTTTCAAGTGTAGAACGTCAGGGACCGGGAAGTGCTGAAACAACAATCAAGGCTCTTAGCTTTGTTGAGGGGCTTACGGATAAATCTCTGATTGCTGATCTGGGTTGTGGCACAGGTGGCCAAACGATTACGCTGGCGCAACATACTCCGGGGCAAATTACAGGCATTGATTTGTTTCCTGATTTTATCAACCAATTCAATAGTAATGCCGAGCACTTTAACCTGCAGGATAGAGTGAAAGGTATTATTGGATCAATGGATGAACTCCCGTTCCGGAATGAAGAATTAGATCTTATCTGGTCGGAAGGAGCCATCTATAATATTGGTTTTGAATACGGGTTGAATCTATGGCGTTCGTTTTTGAAGAAAGGCGGTTATATTGCCGTATCAGAGGTGTCATGGTTCACTGACGAACGTCCAGCTGAGATCAATGATTTCTGGATGGATGCTTATCCTGAAATAAATACGATTCCCAATAAGCTGGCACAGATGCAGAAGGCCGGATATATTCCTGTAGCCTGTTTCTGTATACCGGAAAATTGCTGGATCGAGCATTTCTATATGCCACAGGTTGAAGCCCAAGAAAACTTTCTACGAAAATATGCGGGTAACCAGGCGGCTGAAGAACTGATTGCCAATCAGCGCCATGAGCAACAATTATACTATAAGTATAAAGACTTTTATGGTTATGTATTCTATATCGGAAAGAAAATCTAAATGAAGAAAAGACCGTATCAGAATGGATGATAATCCTTTGTTGATACGGCCTCTTTTATGGGTTGTAAAACTCTAATTCATCCACTGCTTTCCATCCAAAGATACCGTTTTTTATTGTAACATGCAGTATACATCCCATAGCTACTTGTGCATTTATGGGGACATGGAAGTAAAGACAGTCGTCAGGATTATCCTGATCGATAGCTTTCAGAATTCTACATTCAGGCAATATGGTCCGATAACGAGCCAATTTATTGGGCTTTAGAAAACGGATTTCTGTTACTCTGTATTCTTTGCGTACGGGAGTCCTGCTTGCCAACCAATGATTCATATTCAGTAACAGATTGACACCCATACCGTGAAAAAGCATTCCTATAACAATGCCAAAGGCGATGGTTTTCAGGTAATATCCGACTTTTGTGTATTTATCTGCCAGTAGTATGCCAATAACAATGATAAAAATGGCGGTGAAAAGCATCACGAATGCCATGAGTGGGCGATAACTGATACCCCGAAATGCTGTTTGCTGGAGCAATACAGTACTGGGAGTGGCCAGATAACCCACTCCGACAAGTATTGCCAGGATCACAATTACTATCAGCCAGACATATATAGATTGCCTGCGCTCTTTCTTTTTTTCCCGGATTTGTCCGGTGGTTGTTATTCTTCGATATCTCATTCTGTTGCCGAAGGTACGCTTTTATATCTTCATATAGCCTATCTCCTTTAAAATTCTATTCAAGCTTCTTCTGAGAAGAGAAATAAAAGGCTTTGTTTATAATAAGCTTAAAGAGATTTTGTATATCTTTGCATAATTACAAAACTAGACTTAAAGAAAACATTATGAAGACAAAACGCTTATTAGGATTATTGCTATTAATCCTGCCAATCACTGGCTTTGTTGCTTGTAGTGATGATGAACCGCAAGACAAGGTAGAAACTGTAAAAATGCTTATTTCTGACAAAACAGGTACTTATCAACCTTGGGGAAGTGATTCTCCTATCGATTGTATGCTGGTGAAAGAAGAAAGTGAAAGTGACTACAAAACGCTGGATTTTCAAGGAATTACTGATTTCGTTTACGAAAAGGGCTATGAGTATGCTTTATGGGTTGAGAAAAGAACCTTGGTTAATTCTCCTGCTGATGGGAGTAGCATTGTCTACAAATTGATAGATGTAATATCGAAGACAAAAGTAGAGTATGAATACACTATAAAAGTAGATGGCCCTAATCCTTTTATCCTGTCTCCCGAAGGTGGTGAATATGAAATACCTTTTACCTGTAAAGCGAAGAAATTTGCAGAGGGTAACTTGATTGAAGATGGATATATTCCTTTAAAAGGGTTGAGATATAATATGGGTACCAATTACGGAGGGCTGACAAGAGTCGTAAAAGATGGCGATAAGGTTGGGTTTTATAAATTTGTAATAGAAGGCATTCCGCGCTTTAATATGAAAGCGGATCCTGTATGGTATTGTGGTATTTACACTCCGGATGCAGATTTACTTTTCGGACCTGAGCCGGAGCCTATTTATAAGCAACTGTTTGAACAACCGCAAACAGAGGGTGAGGATTATTTTATGTATTCGGTAGTCTTTATGTCTACAGGCACATTTGCTGAATAAACTCTAAAATAATATTTGAAATATACCTGAACCGTGTCTGGTCCGTACCCGCTCCGTACCTGGTAAGGCAGCGAGAGTATATTAGCGGATGCATCAAGAGTTGTGGGTGAATCTTATATTTAAGAATATTAAATGTTTTTCTTCTTTATAAACCAAATATGATTTTTTCGCTTCGTCTATAAACAGAGAAATCAAAACATGAAATTTCTGTAATCCAAGCTAATGGTGACATTGGTATCTGTAAATGACATAGAATGATGCGATTGAATAAAGTAATCTTATTTGTAATCAGCTATATTGTAGTAGGTAGTTTTCAAACAGCCGTTTGGGGACAAACCATTAGCGGCAAGATAATAGACAGCGAACAGCGCCCCATAGAGGGGGCAACCATTGTATTGCAAACGGTAGACTCTATTTATATAGATGCGTCGATATCAAACGCTGACGGTATATTCACTTTGAATGGCCAACAAGAAAAATACCGCTTGATTATCCAACATCTTTTATTTCATACGAAGCAAGTAACCGGCAATGGGAAAAATGCCGGGACTATTCAGTTACAACCTCAGGATTATGCCTTAGATGAAGTGGTGGTAAAGGCGGAACGCCCATTTGTAAAAGTAGAGAATGGACGTTTAGGTTATAATCTCGCTGTTTTATCTGAAAAGCAAGTAGTGAATAATGCTTATGAAGCATTGATGAGGTTACCGGGAGTGCAAGAAAATAAGGGGGCATTGACTCTGGTCGGTGCAGGAAATCTGACTGTAATCCTGAATGGAAAACCTACCACAATGGATGTCGGGCAGCTTGAAACTCTTTTGCGTAATACTCCGGTAAACAGGGTGGAGAAAGTGGAAGTAATGTATAGTGCACCCCCTGAATATCATGTACGGGGAGCGGTTATCAATGTTGTTTTAAAACGCTCGAATGACTATTCTTTTCAAGGAGAAGTAAGTGCTGATTATAAGAATCAATATTTTAATAGCGGTGGCATGAAAGGGAATTTCCGTTTATCGACACCCAAAATGGCTTTTGATGTGATGTATGGAGCGAATGATGTGAAGAATATGGAATATATAGACCTCGATTCCAGGCATGCACTGAAGAATGAACGGTACGATATCAGCCAGAATGAGCAATTACGCAGTAAGTATTGGAATCACAATTTCAGAACTGCGTTTGAGTATAATTTCAATGACAATCATACGATTAATGTGATATATACAGGTAGCTATAGTCCCGATCAGTATAATAGCAGCGAAACGACAGGGAATTATCAAACCAGTAATGTGGATAAATATCTTGATGCGCGGATGAATAATGTCACATTGCAGTATCATTCAGGATTTGGACTTGAAATAGGTGGTGATTATACGCATTATAAATCCGACAATCATCAAAGTCTTTATGCCGACTATCAGGATGGCAGGCAAAGCAGTTTTTCAATGGTTGGCGGACAAAGAATAGATCGCTATTCTATTTATGCAGATCAAAAACATTCATTATCTAAAGGATGGAGTTTAGGATATGGGGTATCCTATCGGTTTGCAAAAGATCGTGATTTTCAGACTTATGATAAGGTAGTGGGGGATATTCATACTCAGAATATGTACTCTGATCTGAAAGAACAGACTACTAATTTTTATGTGTCACTCAGTAAAAACTACGAGACAGGAGTTTCGTTCTCTGTATCGGCTACGGGAGAATATTATACTATCGGCAATTATCATAAATGGGCGGTTTATCCACAGGCATCGCTGACTTATTTTAAAACGCCAAAGCATACATTCCAATTCTCCTTATCTACAGATAAGGCGTATCCGAGCTATTGGGATATGCAATCGTCTGTTAGTTATCTCAACGGGTACACTGAACTGTGGGGAACGCCGGGATTGAAACCTATGACTAATTACAATTTGAACGGGAGTTATATCTTGAAGCAAAAATATATTTTTAACCTGTTCTTTATGCATACTCCAGATTACTTTATACAAACTCCTTATCAATCTACCGACAGACTGGCGTTAATTTATAAAAATACAAACTGGAACTATATGCAGTTGTGGGGGGCAAACATCATATTACCTTTCAAAACAGGAAATTGGTTGGATTCTCGATTGACTGTAGCCGGTATGCAGATGAGGCAACGTTGTGATGATTTCTTTGATATACCTTTCAATCGAAAAAAGTGGGTGTTCAGTGCTATGCTGGATAATACTTTTAAAGTGAATAAAAATCTGGCTTTTGAATTGATGGGGAATGTACAAACACCGGTTATACAAGGAACATTCGATATTGAATCCATCTTTAATCTTACTGCCGGATTGAAATGGAGTTTTGCAAACGACAGGATGAGCCTTTCCGCTCGTTGTAATGATATTCTTAATACAGGGATGCCTAAGACAAAAGTTCGTTTCAAGGGACAGGACTTAGATATGAACAGTGCTTTCTATTCGCGGGCTTTTACTCTGAATCTCAGTTATCGCTTTGGAGGGTATAAGAAAAAGAATCTGAAAGAGGTGGATACATCAAGGTTTGGAATGTAATTATTATTAGGTGGAACACCTGGTATATTGAACAAAAAAGCTCTGAAATCATTCGATTTCAGAGCTTTAAGCGGTGCGTACGGGACTCGAACCCGTGACCCCATGCGTGACAGGCATGTATTCTAACCAACTGAACTAACGCACCATAATTTCATTTCTTTAATTGCTTTCTCTCTCGATTGCGGTTGCAAAGGTAGGCATTTCTTTGAAACCTGCAATAGCTACGATGAAATTTTTTTGCTTGATTTTATCACTTTTCCTTTTATATCCTCATTTTGAGAACATTGGAATATGAAAAAAAATAAGTTCTTGCAGAGCTTTTTGTGAAAGGGGATTGGGATAGTTTTGTAATGAAAACGAAGCTTTCTGTTGCTTGATTTAAACTTCTTGCTCGAAAACTTCGTTATTTTACAATAAATCGTTATTTTTGCAAACTCAAATCGAGAAAATTGTAATTTGAAAACGATAAAAACGATAATTTAGGATGATGAAAACGGCTAAACTGTTACTTCACTGTCCCGACAAACCGGGAATTCTGGCAGAAGTGACAGACTTTATAACGGTAAACAAGGGAAATATTATCTATCTGGACCAATATGTCGATCATGTGGAGAATATCTTTTTCATGCGTATCGAGTGGGAATTGAAGAACTTTCTGATACCGCAAGAGAAAATTGAAGATTATTTTGCTACGCTGTACGCACAGAAATATGAAATGTTTTTCCGTCTCTATTTCTCGGATACGAAACCACGCATGGCAATATTTGTGTCTAAGATGTCACATTGCCTGTTCGATTTGCTGGCACGCTATACGGCAGGAGAGTGGAATGTCGAGATTCCTCTTATTATAAGCAACCATCCCGACTTGCAACATGTTGCTGAACGTTTCGGAATACCTTTCTATCTGTTCCCTATTACAAAGGAGACTAAAGAAGAACAGGAGAAAAAAGAAATGGAATTGCTGGCAAAACATAAGGTGAACTTTATTGTACTGGCGCGTTATATGCAGGTGATTTCAGAGCGGATGATTGATGCATATCCCAATCGGATTATCAATATTCATCACTCTTTCCTTCCTGCATTTGTGGGAGCAAAACCTTATCATGCAGCATTTGAGCGTGGTGTGAAGATCATTGGTGCTACCAGTCATTATGTAACAACAGAATTGGATGCAGGACCGATCATTGAACAAGATGTGGTTCGTATCACTCATAAAGATACTGTAGAAGATCTTGTAAATAAGGGGAAAGACCTGGAAAAGATTGTTCTCTCGCGTGCCGTGCAGAAGCATATTGAGCGCAAGGTACTGGCATATAAGAATAAAACAGTGATATTTAGTTAAGGTATATTCATGAAAGTAGCGATTATCAAATATAATGCGGGCAATATCTATTCGGTGGATTATGCGCTGAAGCGTTTGGGCGTGGAGGCTGTGGTAACGGCGGATAAAGATGAATTGCGTGCGGCGGACAAAGTGATCTTTCCAGGTGTGGGCGAGGCGGAAACAACCATGAAGTTTCTGCGTGCCAGTGCTATGGATGCATTGATTAAGGAACTTAGACAGCCTCTTTTAGGGATATGTCTGGGTATGCAAGTGATGTGCCGCCATTCTGAAGAAGGAGGAGATGTAGACTGTCTGGGTATTTTTGATACGGAAGTGAAGCGTTTCGTTCCACAGAAGCATGAGGATAAAGTGCCTCACATGGGTTGGAATACGCTCACAGAGACGAACAGTGGCTTATTCAAAGGCTTTACAAAAGAAGAGTTTGTCTATTTTGTGCATAGCTTCTACGTTCCGGTCAATGAATATACAGCTGCTGTGACGGACTATATACAACCGTTTAGCGCTGCCTTGCATAAGGATAATTATTACGCTACCCAATTCCATCCGGAGAAGAGTGGAGGTGTGGGAGAACGTATCCTGCGCAATTTTTTAGAATTATAATTAAGTAGATGAATATATGATAGAGCTTATTCCTGCAATAGATATTATCGACGGAAAGTGTGTACGCCTTTCGCAAGGTGACTATGACAGTAAGAAGGTGTATAACGAAAATCCGGTAGAAGTGGCCAAAGAGATGGAGGCGCATGGTATTCGCCGGCTTCATGTGGTAGACTTGGACGGAGCGGCTTCTCATCATGTAGTCAATTATAATGTTTTGAATAGAATCACCTCACAGACTTCCCTGATAGTTGATTTCGGTGGTGGTGTGAAAAGTGACGAAGATTTGAAGATCGCTTTCGAGAATGGGGCACAGATGGTTACAGGCGGCAGTATTGCGGTGAAAAATCCTGAGTTGTTCTGCCATTGGCTGGAAGTTTACGGCAGTGAGAAGATAATTCTTGGTGCGGACGTGAAAGACCGGAAGATAGCTGTGAATGGCTGGAAGGACGAAAGTACTTGTGAATTGTTCCCTTTCCTGAAAGAATATGTAGAGAAAGGTATTCAGAAAGTAATCTGCACGGATATTAGTTGTGACGGTATGTTGCAGGGGCCTTCTATTGAACTGTATAAGGCAATGCTGGAAAAACATCCCGACCTTTACCTGATAGCAAGTGGCGGTGTCAGCAGTATGGAAGATATACGTGCATTGGAGGCGGCTGGGGTACCGGCTGTTATTTTTGGTAAGGCTCTGTATGAAGGGCGTATTACTTTGAAGGAAATTGAAAGAATGATGCAGGATTATTGACGAATCATTCTCAATTGAGTTAGATTTAGATTATATATCCTCATGAATATAAATCGTTAAAACAAAACAAAAGTGTTAGCGAAAAGAATTATCCCCTGTCTCGATATCAAAGACGGACAAACAGTGAAAGGAACCAATTTCGTCAATTTGCGTCAAGCGGGCGATCCGGTGGAACTGGCACGCGCGTATAGTGAGCAAGGTGCTGATGAATTGGTTTTTCTGGATATAACAGCCAGTTTTGAAGGTCGCAAGACATTTGCAGAGTTGGTGAAGCGCATTGCTGCCAATATTAGTATTCCGTTTACGGTAGGTGGCGGTATCAACGAATTGAGTGATGTAGACCGTCTACTGAATGCCGGTGCAGATAAAATTTCTATCAATTCTTCTGCAATTCGCCGTCCTGAACTGATTGATGAAATAGCTAAGAACTTCGGTTCGCAGGTATGTGTGTTGGCGGTAGATGCCAAACAAACTGAAAAAGGCTGGTGGTGCTATCTGAATGGAGGCCGTGTAGAAACAGATAAGGAACTGTTTTCCTGGACCAAAGAAGCTCAGGAACGTGGTGCCGGAGAAATACTTTTCACCAGCATGAATCATGATGGCGTAAAGACCGGATACGCTAATGAAGCGCTTGCTGAAATGTCTGATAACCTCTCTATTCCGGTGATTGCATCGGGCGGAGCAGGAGCAAAAGAGCATTTTCGTGATGTGTTTTTGCAAGGAAAAGCAGATGCGGCGTTGGCAGCCAGCGTTTTTCATTTCGGAGAAATTAAAATTCCCGATTTAAAATCGTATCTTTGCGCCCAGGGAATCTCGATGCGAACGGTGTAAGGGGATGATAAAATAGTAAGATGATAGGATGCTTATACCGCATTATAATTCGTAAATTGTAATTCGTAATTATATAAAAATGGATTTTGGTAAAATGAACGGACTTATTCCGGCAATCATACAAGACGCAGACACCGCTAAGGTGTTGATGTTGGGCTTCATGAATAAAGAGGCTTACGACAAAACGGTAGAAACCGGTAAAGTGACTTTTTTCAGCCGCACCAAGAACCGTCTTTGGACGAAAGGTGAGGAGAGTGGTAATTTCCTGAATGTCGTTTCTATCAAGGAAGACTGTGATCAGGATACATTGCTGATTCAGGTACACCCTGTGGGGCCTGTTTGCCATACAGGCACGGATACATGCTGGGGTGAGAAGAATGAACAGCCTGTAATGTTCTTGAAGCATCTTCAGGATTTTATTACTAAGCGCCATGAAGAGATGCCGGAAGGTTCTTACACAACCAGTCTGTTTGAGTCAGGTGTGAATAAAATGGCACAGAAAGTGGGTGAAGAAGCTGTGGAAACAGTGATCGAAGCTTGCAACGGAACTGACGAACGGTTGATCTATGAAGGAGCCGATTTGATATACCACCTCATCGTGCTGCTAACATCCAAAGGATACAGTCTGGAAGATTTGGCACGCGAATTGCAGGAACGTCATAGCGCTTCGTGGAAGAAACACTAATTAATTAATAATTAAAAATTAATAATTAAACGGGAATGGCTGAACCGCTGATACGATATAAAGATGTGGAAGTACACCAACAGGACTTGTGCGTGCTGAATGAGGTAAACCTCGAGCTGCAGAAGGGAGAGTTTGTGTACCTGATCGGTAAGGTAGGTTCGGGTAAGACCAGTTTGCTAAAGACACTCTACGGAGAACTGGATATCACTGCCGGCGAAGCAATGGTACTGGGGTATGATATGAGCCGCATTAAGCGCAAGCATATTCCGCAGTTGCGTCGTAAGCTGGGCATTGTGTTTCAGGATTTCCAACTGTTGACTGACCGCACGGTGAACGATAATCTTGCTTTTGTATTGAAGGCTACGGGCTGGAAAAACAAATCGGAAATAAAAGATCGTATCGCTGAAGTGCTGATGCAGGTAGGAATGGGTAATAAAGGATATAAGTTCCCTAACGAACTTTCGGGAGGCGAACAGCAACGCATTGTTATTGCCCGTGCTATGCTCAACTCTCCGGAGATTATCCTGGCGGATGAACCGACCGGTAATCTGGATGCGGAAACGGGACGTGCTATTGTAGGACTGTTACATAACATCAGCCGCACGGGTGGCTCGCTGGTATTGATGACTACGCACAACCTCCATCTGCTTCACGAGTTTCCGGGACAGGTATATCGCTGTGCAGGTCATCAGATAACAGATGTAACGTCCGAGTATTCGGGAATGATGCCGACTGTAGAAGAAACAAATAATAATATATAATCATTTAATACAGGAACGAAAATGAAAGTTTTAAAGTTTGGAGGTACTTCCGTAGGTTCTGCACAGCGGATAAAGGAAGTAGCCAAATTGATCACTGATGGTGAACAGAAGATAGTTGTACTCTCGGCTATGTCGGGCACAACTAATACATTGGTGGAAATTTCGGACTATCTGTACAAGAAAAATCCGGAGGGTGCCAACGAGATCATTAACAAGCTGGAGGCTAAATATAAACAGCATGTGAATGAGTTGTATTCCACTCCCGAGTATAAACAGAAAGGTCAGGAACTGATTAAATCTCATTTTGACTACATCCGTTCTTATACCAAAGACCTTTTCACACTGTTTGAGGAGAAAGTGGTTCTGGCACAGGGAGAACTGATCTCTACTGCCATGATGAACTATTACCTGCAAGAGTGTGGTGTGAAGTCCATTTTGCTTCCGGCTTTGGAATATATGCGTACCGATAAGAATGCGGAGCCCGATCCTGTATATATTAAGGAGAAACTTCAGATGCAGTTGGAATTGCATCCCGGTGCTGAGATTTACATCACACAAGGATACATTTGCCGCAACGCTTACGGAGAAATAGACAATCTGCAACGTGGTGGAAGCGACTATACCGCTTCTTTGATCGGTGCAGCTATCAATGCTTCCGAAATCCAGATATGGACCGATATCGACGGTATGCACAATAATGACCCGCGTATCGTTGATAAGACTGCTCCTGTACGTCATCTTCATTTTGAAGAAGCTGCCGAGTTGGCTTATTTTGGTGCGAAGATTCTTCACCCCACTTGTATACAGCCTGCCAAGTATGCCAATATCCCGGTGCGTTTGCTGAATACGATGGACCCGACTGCTCCCGGTACTATGATTTCCAATGATACCGAGAAGGGCAAAATTAAGGCAGTTGCAGCAAAAGATAACATTACAGCTATCAAGATTAAATCCAGCCGTATGTTGCTTGCTCACGGTTTCTTGCGCAAGGTATTCGAAATCTTCGAGAGCTATCAGACTTCTATCGATATGATTTGTACTTCTGAGGTAGGAGTATCTGTATCTGTTGATAATACGAAGCATCTCAACGAGATTCTGGACGACCTGAAGAAGTACGGAACCGTTACGGTGGATAAGGATATGTGTATTGTCTGCGTGGTAGGTGATTTGGAATGGGAGAATGTCGGTTTCGAGGCGAAGGCACTGGATGCCATGCGCGACATACCGGTACGAATGATCTCATTTGGTGGTAGTAACTACAATATTTCTTTCCTTATCCGTGAGTGCGACAAGAATAAGGCATTGCAGTCGCTTAGTGATGCACTTTTCAACGAAGAATAAGAGAAATAGAAAGTACAGATATAAAATAATATGGAACGCAAACTACACAAATTGCACAACTCGCTGATAAAGGCTCTTGTGTAATTCGCGTAATTTGCGTTCTTTTCTTTATAAACAAAGTTTTGAAGTATGAAAGGAACATTTCCCATAGATAAATTCCGTGAGCTGCGTACCCCTTTTTATTATTATGATACGAAGGTGTTGCGCGACACTCTTTCCTGCGTGCGTGCAGAAGCCGCTAAATATGGCAATTTTGAGGTGCATTATGCTGTGAAAGCAAATGCTAATCCGAAGGTGCTTACCATTATCCGTGAGAACGGACTGGGTGCCGATTGTGTGAGTGGGGGAGAAGTGCGTGCTGCCATCAAGGCTGGTTTTCCTACAAATAAGATTGTTTTTGCCGGAGTGGGCAAGTCTGATTGGGAAATAAACCTGAGCTTGGACTACAATATTTTCTGTTTTAATGTAGAGTCTATTCCCGAGTTGGAGATTATCAATGAACTGGCTGCAGCTAAAGGTAAAGTGGCTAATGTCGCTTTCCGCATCAATCCGAATGTAGGAGCTCATACTCATGCCAATATCACTACCGGACTGGCGGAAAACAAGTTTGGCATTAGTATGCAAGACATGGATCATGTGATAGAGGTGGCTTTGGAGATGAAGAATGTGAAGTTCATCGGATTGCACTTCCACATTGGTTCGCAGATATTGGATATGGGTGATTTTGTTGCCCTGTGCAATCGTGTGAATGAGTTGCAAGACAAACTGGAAGCACATCGCATCCGCATCGAGCATATCAATGTAGGTGGTGGACTGGGGATTGATTATAAGCATCCCAACCGTCAGGCAATACCTGATTTCAAAGATTATTTCTCTACTTATGCCGAACATTTGAAACTGCGTTCTTATCAAACGCTCCATTTTGAACTGGGGCGTGCCATAACGGGGCAGTGCGGTTCACTTATCTCGCAGGTGCTTTATGTAAAACAGGGAGCCAATAAGAAATTTGCCATCCTTGATGCCGGTATGACGGATTTGATTCGTCCTGCGTTGTATCAGGCTTACCATAAGATAGAGAATATTACTTCCGAAGATGCGGTTGAGGCGTACGATGTAGTAGGGCCTATCTGTGAATCGTCGGATGTTTTCGGAAAAGCAATAGACTTGAATAAGGTGAAGCGTGGAGATTTGATTGCATTACGTTCTGCAGGTGCTTATGGTGAGATAATGGCTTCGAGCTATAACTGTCGTGAGTTGCCGCAAGGGTATACTTCGGACGAACTGGTATAGAAATATCCATGCAAAAAAAAGCTATTTGTGCCATAAGTTAGATAAATCTCTTTATCTTTGTTGAAACATTGCACAAACAGATGGGAAAATTTATCAATCCGTTCACCGATTACGGATTTAAGAAAATATTCGGCCAAGAGATTTCTAAGGACTTATTAATAGACTTCTTAAATGATTTGCTGAAGGGTGAACGGGTGATAACGGATCTCACATTCTTGAACAATGAGCAACTTCCGAAGTATGACGAAGGGCGAGGTCTTATTTATGATATCTATTGCTGTACGGATACCGGCGAGAAGATTATTGTGGAGATGCAGAATAAGTCGCAGTTGCATTTTAAGGAACGTGCACTCTATTACCTTTCCAATGCGATAGTACAGCAGAGTGAAAAAGGTAATGAATGGAAGTTCAATATAAAGGCTGTATATGGAGTTTTTTTTATGAACTTTCTATTTGATCACTGTGTTAAATTAAGGACTGATGTAATTCTTGCCGACCGTGATACGGGAGAACTGTTTTCCGATAGGATGCGTCAGGTTTTTATTGCCCTGCCGCTCTTCAACAAAGAAGAGGATGCGTGTGAGAATGATTTTGAACGTTGGATATATACATTAAAAAATATGGAGACACTGAAACGAATGCCATTTAAGGCCCGCAAGGCAGTCTTCGAAAAATTGGAAGAAGTTGCCGATGTGGCTTCTCTTAGTAAAGAGGAGCGGAGACGCTATGAAAATAGTGTAAATGTGTATCGCACTAATTTGTGCGTGTTGGATGCAGCGAAAGAGGAAGGCCGTGAAGAAGAACGTTTGACTAATGCTCGTAGAATGAAAGCAGAAGGTCTGAATAGTGAGCTAATTAATAGAATTACTGGCCTTTCCGAAGAAGAGATCGCTGCATTATAAACTACATTTTCGTAAAGTACTCATGTTTTGCAAGTAGCCTGAAAGGCTGTCATTGTATGGCGTAGGGCATCGCCCTACGTACCGGATTCCTCTCCTTTTAAGCCCTGAAAGGGCGCAATACTCGGTTACGCCCTTTCAGGGCTCATATACGAGGTTGTGTGTTTACTGATAGCACTCGTTCTGCAGGTTTATGGTGAGATTATGGCTTCGAGCTATAACTGTTGTGAGTTGCCCAGGGGGGATACTTCGGACGAGCTGGTGTAACAAGCATAACCTTTTGATGATTGGAAATTAGAAAGAAATATAACTAATTGTGATTAGTGAAAAATAAAAAGCCGTATCTTTGTATATCAAATTTTTAAAAGAAGGCAATTATGGCAAGACCTATCCGTGAAACACCTACACTATTTGGTGAAGATGCCCGCCGCTTTGAAGAACGGATGAAGAAACCGCGCGTTGTTTCCAAGGAGGAACGTGAGCGTGTGAAGAGAAATTATGAGTTAGTGTTAAAAGCGGCTACAAACTTTAAATAGTGAACATGAGTGAATCAATAGACTTTTCTAAACTGAGTATAAATCGGTTAGAAGAGACTGAACATATAGAATCGTTCAATTGCGGTGACAGCGATTTGAACGATTTTATTTTATCTGAGTCTCAACTTTATCAAGTAGCGCTACTTGCAGTTACTTATGTGGCTAAAATAGAAAATCGAGTTATCGCTTATTTTAGTTTAGCTAATGATCGGGTGTCATTAGGAGATTTTGAGAGTAAAACGGAATTTAATCGTTTCCGTAAACATAGGTTTATTAATGAAAAACGGATAAAGAGTTATCCTGCTGTAAAGGTATGTCGATTTGCTGTTGATAAATGTTATGCAGGAAGTGGTATTGGTACGATTTTACTGGATTTTATAAAGGGGTATTTTCTCCATGCAAATAAAACAGGATGCCGTTTTGTGACGGTGGATGCTTATCTGAAGGCTATTCCTTTTTATGAGAGGAATAATTTTTCACCTATGCAACCCAATGATAATGATGAACATACACGTTTATACTATTTTGATTTGAATGATTATAAAGATTTTCTGAATTCTAATATTGTTTTATAAGTAAATTTTTCTCTATAAGCAGATACATTGAGCGTGCACCTTTATCATAAGGGTTGCACGCTTTTTCTTCCTTCTTTACTTTGTATTCATAAACATTACGCCTTTGAATCCTGTTCTCAGGGCTCATTTTGTAGTGTACAACTTTAAAGGATAAGAGTTATGAATACAGAAAAGATTAAGAAAGTTACAGAAAGGATTGAGAAAGATGAAGGGAGGATGAATCTGTCGCTGTATATGGCAGAGGTTATTGAAGAGTTGAAGGATGACAGGAAGCACCCGGCGGTACATACATATACCAGTACATTGCATTCCTTTGCGGCATTTTCCGGCGATGCCATGCCGATGAATGAAGTATTTACTCCCGGGCGGCTGAAAGAGTATGAGGATTGGCTGTTGCAAAGGCGGCTGAGCTGGAATACTATTTCTACCTATATGCGCACCTTGCAGGCTGTGTACAACCGGCTGTCTCCCCCCGGCACACCTGAGCACAACCCGAGGCTCTTTGATGATGTGTATACCAAGGTGAAGTCACAGATCAAACGGGCACTGACGGAAGAACAGATGGGCAGATTGATGCACGCAGACCTTGACGTGCTCTCTGAGGAGCTGCAACGCGTGCAGGCCTATTTCCTGCTGATGTTCCTGTTTCGTGGAATGCCGTTCATCGACCTTGCACATTTGCGCAAGCGGGACGTGAAAGATGACAAAATAGCGTATCGTCGCCACAAGACGGGCAAACAGATTACATTGCGTATCCCCCGGGAAGCACTGCCCTTGCTGAAAGAGTTTAAGGACAAAGATGAGACTTCCCTCTACCTCTTCCCGATATTGAATGCTGCGCCGGAAGGAGATGATGCCTTGTATGAATGCTATCAGAAAGCTCTGCGGAATTTTAATAAAATGTTGAGAGTATTGGCTAAACGACTATTACCCGGCATCAAAATCAGCTCATATACCGCAAGGCATACATGGGCTACATTAGCCTATCATATAGGAATGCCCATCGGAATCATTTGCCAGGCACTGGGGCACTCTTCGATACGTGTGACGGAAACTTATCTGAAACCTTTTGAAAATGAGAAAGTGGATAAGGCAAACCGTAAGCTAATTTCTACTGTGAAAAAACACGAGGGGAGGAGTGGAAGATGCTTTATTTATTATAAAACATGATGTTACGGTAGAATTACTTACCAAGTAACGGCAAGTTTCTGCTTGCAAAGTTTATATTTTTCTCTTATTAATCCAAATATAAATCTGATATTTTTCTAAAAAACACAAATAAATATTTAATAAGCAACAAAAAGTACATAAAATACACACAAAACACAATCTTGCGTTTGTTCTTCTCTACTAAAAACACGCAAAACCTTTATCCATTTTTGCCTTTTCAAACATGGAACACTCTTTTATTGACTTCTTTTCTTTGTCGCCTGTACTTTCTTCATAAAAACTCTGTGGAAAAACTCTTTTTTCCTGGGCAGAGGCTGTGCGTCTGCCGTTACTTGGTAAGTAACGTCCCCAGTGGGCCGTAATATGATAATGCTACTATTTTACGCTTATGAAACGCATTCTTCTCCTTCTTTGGTTGTTGGCATCCTCTTGTTCAGGATTGCAGGCCCAGCGTACCACACTGCGCACCAACCTGCTGTTTTGGGGAACCACCACTCCCAATGCCGGGGTTGAATTCTCGTTAGGGCGTAATTTCACTCTTGTTCTGGACGGTGGTTATAATGCCTGGGAATTTTCCAATGACATGAAACTCAACCTCGCTTTTGCCCAGCCTGAAATCCGTTACTGGTTCTGTCGTCGTTTCGAAGGTCATTTCATCGGCCTGCACGGACACTATGCCCATTTCAATATCGGGCAGATTGATTTCATCCCTTGCATGAAAGAGTATGTCTACCGCGGCAACCTTTACGGTGGTGGCATCAGTTACGGTTACCATTGGGCCATGGGCGACCGTTGGGGCATGGAAGTGACCGTGGGAGGCGGCTATGCCCAACTCTCATACGACAAATACCTCTGCCGCGACTGCGGCGAACGGGTAGGGCAGTTTAAACGTACTTATTTCGGTCCTACCCGCGCCGGAATTTCACTCATCTATTTCTTACGTTAAAAAAACAACTTCACAGCCATGATGAATACGATATATACCTTCCACGTGAGGTATCGGTGCCTCGCACTGTTACTCTTCTTTAGCATCCTGCATGTTTGGGGGCAGGAAGCCCGTGTAAGCCTTACGGACGCTCAGGTGACGGGCGACAGCCTGTTCCTCAGCTTGAAGATGGATTTGTCGTCCATACGGCTCAATAGCCGCACCTGCCTGCACTTCACCCCCATATTGGCAAACAGCCGTGGAGGTCGTGTCGAACTTCCTCCTGTATTGGTGAGCGGACGCCGCCGCTACCGCTTCGACCGTCGCGAATGGGCGCTGGGCGATGACAGCAGGGTGCACCGTGCCAAACCTTACCTTATTCAACTCTGCAAACGTCACTCTGCGCCGCGCCCCGTCTCTTACCATGTAGGCGTGCCCTATTCTGTATGGATGGGAGATGCCGCATTGCTTCTCCGCCAGGAAGTGAAAGATTGCTGCGACCTTCAATTACTGGGTGTAGACACCATCAGCGGGCGGTTGTTTTCCGAGCGGGTGGTCGTACAGCGGCCTGAACCTGTGCGGCAACCTGTTGCTACACAACAGCCTGTTTCTGCACAGCAATCAATTTCAGTACAGCAAGCACTCCCTGTACAACCTGCCGGGGCTCAGTTAGTCGCTCCTTTCGTAACTTATTTCGCCCGCGATGTCGAGCTTTATGTCTCCATGCTTTCCTTCCTTGAACCTACGGTGGAGCCTGCCAAGAAGCTGGACGAAAAGGAAGTGTTCCATATTGATTATCCTTTGGGCAGTGACAATGTGTCGCCCGACTATCATAACAACCGCGCCGAGTTGCAGAAACTCGACAGCCTGCTGTCTCCGCTTTCTGCAGGCAACTATTCCAGCCTGGAGTATGTCCGTGTCTGCGGTTACGCATCACCGGACGGAACCTATATCGACAACGAGCGCCTTGCCGGCTCGCGTGCACGGTTCTTTGCCTCCTATATATACAGCAATTGCGGCATTCCGCGTTCGCGTATCGAGACCACTTGTGTGGCCGAAGACTGGGAAGGTCTTTCTGTGCTTTTACAGTCGGAGCAGCCTCCTTATGCCGATGCCGCCCTCTCCATTATCCGGAATGTCGGCATCTTCAACGGCCGCGAAAAGCAACTGATGGAGCTCCGGGGCGGCGCCCCTTACCGGGACATGCTGCGCCATTTCTTCCCCCGCTTACGCCGTCTCGAAGTAAGTGTGCGCTGGAACATCCGTGCCGTGAGTGTGGGTGAGGCCTACCAACTGATATATACACATCCCGAATGGCTCAGCCTGTCGGAGATGTATGCTGCCGCCCGCTACTATCGTCCCGGTACGGAGCAGTATCGTGAAGTATACGAAATAGCCGCCTATCGTTTTCCCGAAGATGTGGTGGCCAATATCAACGCCTCTTCCGCAGTGATGCTGACAGGAGATACGAAGTCCGCCCGTGCTTACCTGCAACGGGTTGAGTCCGATCCCCGTTCCTGGAATAATCTGGGCGTGCTGGCACTGATGGAAGGCCATGCCGGTGAGGCGGAGAAATGGTTCCGCAAAGCAGTGGGCATCGAGCCTCAGAAGGCGCGGCAGAACCTGCAACGTTTACAGGACATTCCGGTGGCAAACGACCGGAAGCTACAAGATAAAAGAGGAGAGCGATAGATGCAGCGAGGCTTCCATCCCATTCGCCCTTGTCTGCTTTTGTGGGGATTGCTACCGTTGCTGTTTGGTAGTTGTAGCTTTGGTGATGAACCTTCGCCCTGTCCCTACGATGTGCGTTTGGAATACTGGTATGCCGGTAGTGGAGTAGAGAACATGCTTCCCCGCTACGTCTCCCGGTTGACGCAGTTTATCTTCGACGGGGAGGGGCGGTTGGTATCGACCTCTGTCCTGACGGGTGATGAAGTGAGCGGTTGGAAAGGTACGTTGTCGGATGGCACTTATACAGTGGTACTCTGGGGGAATTTAAGTGATGCCGACCCGCCGCCGGAAAAGGTGGAAAGCGGTGGAGGAGGAGCAGAGGGCGAGACCGGAGATATGCTTGAAACAATGACCTTGAGCGCGGTCAGCGAAGGCGTTCCTCCGGGGTATCGGGGTAACACTTCCCGGCTGTACTACGGTACGGGCACCTTCACGCTGAAGGACGGCATGACGGAGCGACGGCGAATTTACCTCTGCCAGGCTTACGCCTCGCTCACGATTACTGTGCGTTGGCAGACCACGGAGCGAGTCCGGCTTCCTGCAGACGGCGTTTACCGGATGCGCTTGAAAGGCATTCCGTCGGTCTACGGCTTCTCCGGCGGACAGGAAGTGACGGTACCTTCGGGTGATGGCAGTTGTGTGCTGCCCCGTCCGGACCGCACGGTGACATACCACGAAGCACGCGCTTCGCTGAACTATGAGAACGAGGTGATTGGCGAGTTGGTCACGTTTCGCTATACAGCAGGTACGCACGAGCTGTGGAGCCTTTGGTGTAATGGTGAACAATTGGTACGGGACCTCGACCTCTACCTGTTTTTCCGTAAGCTGCCCATGGATATGGACACCAATATGGAGCAGAACTTCGACCTCGAAGTGACGGTGTACGATGACAACCGGGTGGTGGTGACACAGGCTTCGGCTGCCGACTGGGAAGAGGGTGGAGGAATTGGATAAAAGACGGATTTGAAAAGAAATACCGACAGCGTTCTTTGACATATTGAGAGCTTAAAAAAGAAAAAGGAAGTTCCTGAGTTTTAAAAGTAAATCAGTATCTTTGCAGATATTGGTTTGCATAAAATTAATATATAACACTTTAGATGTATGGAAATAAACAATAATCATATACGTAAATATCCCATCGGGATACAGAGCTTTGAAAACCTGCGTCGTGAAGGCTATCTTTATGTAGACAAAACGGCACTGATTTATCGGCTGATTACTACCGGTAAGCCTTATTTCCTTTCCCGTCCCCGCCGTTTCGGTAAAAGTCTGCTGCTTAGCACGCTAAAAGCTTACTTTGAGGGGAAGAAGGAACTTTTCGAAGGTCTTGCCATCGAAAAGCTGGAAAAGCAATGGGCGGTACATCCGGTATTACACCTTGATTTGAATGCTGAGAAATACGACTCAGTAGAACGGTTGGAAATGCAGATGAACAGCCAGCTTCTGAATTGGGAGTCGCAGTACGGCTGTGATGCCAAAGACTGGACTTATTCCATTCGTTTTATGAACGTGATAAAAGCAGCTTATGAACAGACGGGGCAACAGGTTGTGGTGCTCATTGACGAGTATGACAAACCGATGCTCGAAAGCCTGCATGATAAAGAGTTGCGGGATCAATTTCGTAGCCTTCTTGTTGCCTTCTATAGTGTGTTGAAGACTGCCGACCCCTATCTGAGATTAGTCTTCATCACCGGCGTGACGAAGTTTGCCCAAATGAGCATCTTCTCCACACTGAACCAACTGATAGATATTAGTCTTGAGAAAACCTACGAAACTCTTTGCGGCATGACCCGCACCGAGATAGAGCAGAATTTCGCACCTGAACTGGAAGCTATGGCGTTGAAGAACAACACTTCCTGTGAAGCGATAGTGGAGCGGATGGAGGCGATGTACGATGGTTATCACTTTTGTGAAGAGCAGACCGAAGGAATGTTCAATCCATTCAGTGTACTGAATATGTTGCGGCAGTTGAAGTTCAACTACTACTGGTTTGCCACCGGCACTCCCACTTTTCTTGTGAAGATGCTGCAACGCTCCGAGTTCGATGTGCGTGAACTGGTGAATGGTATTGAGGTTTCCGAAGCTTCTCTCATGAGTTACAGGGCTGATGATGATGATCCGGTTCCGATGATTTATCAGAGTGGTTACCTTACTATCAAGGGCTATGATCCGGAGTTTAACCTCTACAAACTGAAGCTTCCCAATGAGGAAGTGAAATATGGTTTGCTGAACTATATGGCTCCGTATTACACTCCGGTGATGGAGCGTGATGTTCCTTTTTACGTAGGTAAGTTCGTGAAAGAACTTCGTGCTGGCGATGTAGATGCTTTCATGAACCGTATGCGTGCTTTCTTCGGGAACATCTCATACGAACTGAGTGATGATACGGAACGGCATTATCAGAATGTGTTCTATATCGTTTTTACCCTGTTGGGACAATATACCGATGCAGAAGTGCGCAGTTGCCACGGCAGGGCGGATATGGTGGTTAAAACTTCCGATTACATATACGTCTTCGAATTCAAGCTAAACGGCACCGCCGAAGAGGCACTGAAGCAGATAGATGAAAAAGATTATCTTATTCCGTACGTCGCAGACCACCGCAAGCTGGTAAAAGTAGGGGTGGACTTCAACAAAGATACCCGTAACATAGGTCACTGGCTCGTTCAGTAAGACGTCACTTTTTTCTTTTCATGACCCGGCGGGATCAATCTCCGTAGGGGAAACAAGCTCTCAATATCTCAATAACCAAAAGATATTGGGAGCTTGCTGCGTTTATGCGCGGCAAGCTCCCGGAACAGTAAATGAGATATGAAACAACATAAAAATCAATTATTAATAAAGTGAGCTTATGACACGAAAAAAAACAATGATTCACTGCATGCATGTTTTCCTGCTTTTAGGTGGCCTGCTGCTACACTCCTGTTCCGGCGAAACACAGTTGGACGGTGAGAGTGAGATTCCTGACGGGAAAGACCCCGCACGACAGGAAATCTTGTTGAACATCAACAACAAGTTAGTATTGCACAAGACGGATACGCGCACCATTGCCACCGCCGGGGAGAACGCTATCTCCACGCTGGATGTCTACGTCTTCGGCTCCCCTACCGAAGACGGAACTTATACTTTCCAGGAGCGGTTCGCCTATCGTGAAAACAGCGACGACCTTCCTGCGGATGCCAAAGAACTGGTGCTGAACGCCGGAGCTACGGACAACGTCACCACCGGATTGCTCAGCCTGCACCGCGGACTGTTCGTGAAGTTCTATTGCATTGCCAACGACACGCAACCGGTGAAAGCGGATGGCAATGAAGTAGTAGCCGACGACTTCACGCCCATCACCTTTACCGCCGGAAGCAGCACGATGGAGAGGGCGGGCAGCCCTACCGAAGCGGATTTTATCCAATATCACACCCGTTTGCTGGATACCGGTGTGCTGAACGTACCTCTGGCAATGGCAGGGGCACAGACTTTGCCGCTGGATTTGACGGATGCTTCCATCAGCACCCGCCAGCAGGTAAACTTCAAGCTCACCCGCCTTGCCGCCCGCTTCGATGTGGTGAACAAAGCGGATGAATCTCGTTTCACTATCGAGTCCATCTCCATGCTGAATGCCCGTCGTGCGGCAGGCTACTTCCCGATAGTTGCTTGCGGAACATATCCTGCCGCAGATACCGACCTGATGACCACTGCCGACAAACCTTTCACAGGTGACAATGCTAATATTGGTACTCAGACGGGAGCTTTCTACTGCTATCCCAGCTTGCAGGAGGATGGGGGAGCGCTTCTGCTGAAAGGCCGCTACAAGGTGAATGAAACCGAAACCAAAGAGGTGTCCTACCAGATTCCTTTCCGCCAGCAAGGCGTCGATGGACAGGAAACCTATCTGGACATCAACAATAACCACCGCTATACCATTGGCATCACTGAAGCTGATGACCTGAGACTGGAATTTACCCTGAGAGTGGCGGACTGGACGGACGATGGCAGTATTGATGACTATGAACCGGATAACGATCCGGGAGAAATTACGGTTACTATTCCTGATGCTTATCAAGACCGGTCAACGGCTACTTTAGATCCTGACCGTAATGTATATACCGTAAGTATGTCTCTCGACGCCGGAAGTTCTTTCGATATGACGGTAGGCTCCGCTTCTCCGGGCATCAAGATTGTGTATGCCGGTGGTCCTTCCGCACAGAGTAATAATTGGCTGACTTGTACCAAAAATGCGCCTACAGGCTTGGCTTCGGGTAGTAGCTATACATTTAAAGTGACGGACGGTTACAGTAAACTTTTTCCCCGTGCCACGGTACGCGTATACGATGTGCTTTCCGGTACGGAAAATATACTTTATGTAGATGCTGTTTCCGTTCCTCAACCGCTGGCTACAACGCAGCCTAACAAAGCTCCCAACGGTGAGAGTGATAATCCGAATACATTCGATGCTGGAAGCGCTACAGTAACGCTCTATCGCATCACGGGCAGTAGTGCGGATGTATCATTTGTGTGTCCCGATGAAATGGTGCTGGTGGGTAAACCGAGTTGGATGGATGTATCGGAGCCGGTGAAAAACGGTACAAAATACACGTATACTTTGACGCTGAATGATCGTGATGTTGTTCTTCCGAGTACCACTGCGGCAGGCACACGCGCTTCAGTGGCGGAGACAACTGACAATACCGTAGTATTTGCCAATTCTAAAAACACCTCGACTCTGAAGGTGCCCATTACCATAAAATTGAAAGATGCCCCCATGACGCTTAACTTCGCTGCACTTGGAGGAAGCAATAATAGTTATACTGAACCTGTGGGAGATACTCCGGGTAAAATCACCATGAGTGTGGCGAATGGTAATACTTGTTTGGTTCCTGCCGTCTCGATGGATGGAGTAGAGGTCGTGTTTGATTTTGGTGGAAATACTGAGTGGCTGACATCTACGGTAACCACCACTGATACTTCTGCGGGATCGAAACAGCAAAATGTTAAGTTTCAATTAGCGAGCGATAAACTCGCGGGAGCTAAAGACGTGACCGTGACGCTGAAGAATAAGATTGGCGGAGTAGACCGGAAGTTTACGATTAGTCCGAATGTAGGAAGTCTGTCATTTTCGGGAAATTCCTCATGGGGAGTGGATGTTCTTAATACAGGCGGTAAAGCGATGACCTTATATAAGGTAGCCAGCGGTAATTCAGAGAAAATGAAGATAACAGTAAATTCCTGGGGTGGTAGCAAGGTAGAGAGCAGTAATACAAATATAGTGAAAGTAAGCGGTTTAACTGAGCAGAGTGTAGATGCTGCCGTCTATCAGCTTGTAGCTACAGGTTTTGGGACTGCAATATTAACGTTTACTAACCGTGTGGACCCAACAAAGAAAGTAACTTATAATGTGACTGTACAGGGTTTTAGTGCTCCGACATTGAATAGCTCTTCCGTAACGTTGAAATCAGTTCCAAGGAATGAGGGAAGCTCTAATTTATCCGCTACTGTTACAGTAACTTCTCCCGTTGGGGGATACGAAGTTTCATCGGGTACTGATAGTTCTATTGCGAGTTACAGTATGTCTGGTAATAACTGCACTGTAAAAGCTGTAAAGGCAGGAAGTACTAGTATAACATTCCGTAATAAGTTGGATAATTCCAAGACTCAAACTTATAGTATTACGGTTCAGGGCATCTTATACGAAGGAATGGCTGTGTGGAAGTATCGTGGATATTATATTGCTCCTGAAAATGCAGCGACCGTGCAATGGGATGATAATTTGCAACGATATTGCGTTAAACATGGTGGTGCTTGGGCTATGCCTACAGAAGGTGATTGGAATGCAATTTTAGGTACATCTGGAATGAACAATGCTTCTTCTTCTATCTTTAGCGATTTAAAGAATATGTTAGGTCTGGGCTCTTATTGGGGAATGAACCTATATTCAGGAGATAGTGCCTATGCAGCAACTATGTATGTGCTTAAGGACGGTGCGTATGTACACTATAGTGGTAAGGGAAACGAGCGTTATGTTCGTTGTGTTATCAAGCAGTAGTCCGTCCCAGCGGATTTATAATCCGCTGAGTTTTCGTATCAGGATTTGTAATCCGCTTTATATCTACATAAAGTTTTTGTCGGATTATAAATCCTAATACTAATACAAGCGGATTACAAATCCGCTTGAACGGAGCACGGAGCTTGAACGGAACAGATGAATCTTAAGCCTGAAAGGCTTGCATTATATAGCGTAGGGCATCGCCCTACGTAATGTGCATCCCCATTTCTGAGCCCTGAAAGGGCGATATAAAGGTTGATGTTTGATTGCGCCCTTTCAGGGCTTGAATAGAGATATACATAATCACGTAGGGCGTTGCCCTACGCTATGTAATCTCAGGCTTTCAGCCTGTCCGGTTATGTAATTTCAGGCTTTCAGCCTTATAAAATCCGCGTTCGTCCGTTTCATCCGTGTCGTCCGCGTACCTATTAATTCGCTTACTTATTAATTTAAGAAACAAATAGAATTTAAGAAATAACACATATTGTTCAATTAAAAACTTTAAAAATCAATGAACGTAAAAAGTTTAATCGTGCTGTTTGCTTTTGCAGGCTTTGCAGCGAGTTGCTCCAACAGCGACTTTGATGACCCCGGCACCCATCCTACCGATGGCCGCGCCGAGATTCAGATCGCTTTTAGCGGAACCGGAGAGAGCCAGGAATATACCCGTGCCATCGCCTCCGAGAGTGAGAACAAGATAGAGCAGTTACACATCTATCTCTTTGCCGCCGCTGCCCAAACGGGCCCCTTCTATTACCTCGAAACATGGACCGAGGGTACGGATTATGATCCTGCAAATCCCGGCACCACCAACTTCAAGATTCAGGATACCGGTACTTCCAAGAAAGGCATCCTCTATCCCAATGAACTCAAAGGGCTTCCCTGGATAAAGTTGCTTTGCGTGGCAAACAACGGCACGGCTCCGAAGTTCTATGACGAGGCGGGCACGCAAACTCTGAACGCGCTGACGAAAGTAACGACCAATGCCGATGGAACCATCGCTGCCGCCGGCACTACCGAAGCTGATTTCAAAGCTGCCTTTACGGAAGCCAATGCCGATGCTACCCTGATCGAAACCCCACTGCTGATGACCGGTGAAGGCATCACCAAAATCAGCGGCGTGTCTAAGGTAGACATCAGCCTGAAGCGCGTGATGTCCCGCTTCGACATCGTGAACGACAAGGCAAAGACGAACCTCACCATTCAGGATATCTACATGGTGCAGGGCCGTAAGAGCGCATCGCTATGGGGAGCAACCCTCACCCCGGTGGATGCCGGGGATTTGACTACCGATCCCCTGCTTGCCCAATACGCCAATGTGGACTTCGACCAGATTCCCGGTGCTAACACGGGTGAGACCGCCAGTGCCTTCTACACCTATCCCAATCTTGCTACGGACCAGTCCTACCTCGTGATAAAGGGTACCTACAAAAGCCCTGCCACCGGCAAGCAGGAACCTGTGGAGTATCATGTGGACGTGGCCCGCACTCCCGATGGAGCACCAAAAGCGGAGTTCATCAAACTGCTTGCCAACAATCGCTATAAGTTGAGAATCAGCGATGTCACCAGTTCCAATATCATGGGTACATTCGAGGTAGTGGATTGGACCAGTGGCGGCGGAATCATAGTAAAGCCCGGCAATGATTCTCCTGTCTTTGTAGCCGCAGAAGCCTTCACCGGTGCCGATGCGCCCACGGAACTGACTGCGCTGAATACGGACGCTTCCCCCTACAACTATGAAGTGACGGGAACTGACGGCACAGGTTCTTTCACCATCGAAATAGGTGCCACCGGAAAGGTACGTGCTGAAAAGGATGCGGTGCAGACGCGTGCGGAAGATGTGTTTACTCCGCAGAGCTGGCTGGTGATAAGCGAACCTGCCTTTGAAGAACGGGATGGCGTGTGGTACACTAAATTTGATATCTCTTATGCGGATGCTGTAGGCGTATCTCCCGTAGCCGTACACTTCATCAACGAAGCCGCTTCTTATGATCCGGCCTTGTGGACAACGGTCAACTTCTATGGTCAGAAGAGTGTGCCCGTGTTTGCGGCTGCTACAACGGGAACAGGCTCCAAGGGAAATACGGTAAACGTGGATGATGTCAAAGCACCGACCGCAACTATCTTCAAACTGAAAAACAGTTATGTGCTGTTTGATGTGACCTGCGTGGAGGGTATCACCGTAGGTACTACGACAACCGGATACAAGGCGGAAGAGATTGCCGTGAATGGTTTTGTACATACGTATAAGGTATCGGTAAGCGATGAGATTGCTGCTGCTAATGGTACTATTGTCTTCCAGAATGCAGGTGATGCCACTAAAGAAACGACACTGACGCTGACTGTTGCTGAACCAAAGATGACGTTTGAAAAATCTACTGATACCAATAACGCGGCTACGTGGGATGAAGGAAGTAGTATGTTGAAAATCGACCTCGATGCTTTGGGAGATGGTACTTGTGACTTCAAAATCAATGCTCCGGCTGGAGTATCGATTGCGAGTCTGGCTTGTCCGTGGGTGAAAATCACTGAATCGAAAGAGTGGGATGCTACGGATACATTTGCTACGTATACCATCGCCAAAGCCACTTCTATTACGGGTACAGGCGACGTGACGCTGAACTTTGTGAATGGGCTGACGGAAACAGGTAAGGATATCAATGCTCCGGGACTGGATGTGATATTACAGAAGCAAGCTGGTAAACCCAGACTCAGTGCGGGTACTACTGAAGCAAATTGGAGTACATTCAATAAAGGGCTGGATAAAGACTTTTCGGATGCTGCGGCTGCCACTATCACGATGTATAAAGTGGCGGACAGTCAGATCACTGTAAAGATGGCTTGTGGCGAGGCGGCTACGTTTGAGACGGCTACAGGATTGGCTATTGAAAAGATGGGAGCTACGGATGAGTATACTGTTAAGGTGTCTGATGCCAGTCAATTGACTGATGCGACTACTGTGGTGACTGCCAAGAATAGCGTGGATGAAAACCGTACCGCTACACTGACGATCACGTGGAAAGATCCGGCTATCACGGTGGAGTTGACGGATGCTGCATCGGGAAATGTAACGGAAAGTGCTGAGGGTGAAAGTATTGTCTATACAGTAGATGTGGACGCTATAAGCACTACACCTTTCGTCTTTACCGTAACTGCTCCGGGCGGTGCGAGTGTTGATTTTACGACGGCCATGGCAGATCAGTTCCTGGCAGCGAATGCCGGTAATGCCGGAGGTGATACGGTTGCTGCCGGAACGGCGGCGGTATATACGCTTGAATTGTCTGATGGATCTAAAACGGATGACATTACGCTCGTGTTTACCAATGCTGTGACCGGTGGGGGAGATAAGACGGTGATTCTTAGAAATAAGAATAAACCTTGATACTCCTTGGTATAGCTTTGATTAAATGATAATTTTAGGCGCGGATTACGCGGATTACACGGATTTTTTGATGAATCGATGTAATAGCGCAGCCTTTAATCCGCGTAATCCGTGTAATCCGCGCCTAATCTTTATAACAGGTTTACAAATTATCATTTATGTACTAATTGATATTGACTCATTGACTCATAAAAAAAATACAATGAATATAAAAAACAAATCCCTTTTGCTCGCCGCAGGCTTCCTGCTTGCCGCCAGCACCCTGTTCGTCTCCTGCACCAACGAGTCGCTTACCGAAGCGCCCGCCGGTCCCGACGAACCGGACAATGACAACTCCCGTACGGAAGTGCAGCTTATACTAAAGAACAATCTGACGCTGAAAACCTCCGTCCCCGCCAGTCGTGCGGGAGACGCCATTGCCACGGAAGATGAAAACTTCATCAAAACCCTTGATGTCTATGTGTTCGGCTCCCTCACCGAGGATGGCCCTTACACCTTTCAGGAACTGCACTACTACCGCGACGATGCCAGCCTGACGCACCTCACCGGTATCAAGTCTTTCAGCTTCGACCTCAATCCGGGTGCGGAAGCCAACACCACCACCGGCCTGCTGAAACTTACCAAAGGCTTGTTCGTGAAGTTCTATTGCATCGCCAACCGCACCCAACTTTACGGTGTAGATGCCACAGGCGCTTTGCAGCCTTACGATTACTTCTCGTCTCTGGTGCAAACCGCTCCCGGTCAGTCCGCCAATACAGTGACCCCCGGCGTGCCTACCGAAACAGACTTCCTGAAGCTGCAAACCCAACTCATCAACCCTGAGGGTGCAACGGAAAATGATATCTTCGTCAGTCCGCTCCCTATGACGGGTGCCTACACTACGCCTCTGGACCTGACGGACTTCAGCAGTGCCACCCGTGCCCAGATTGGCTTCCGCCTCTCGCGTATGGTCGCCCGCTTCGACATCGTGAATGTTGCCGAGGAATCCCGTTTCACCGTTGAGGGTATCTCCATGAGCAACGGACGAAGTGCCAGCCGTTTCTTTCCCATCGAACCGCTAAAAACAAAAGACGAAACGAATGGTGATCTGATTACATATCCCGAGCGCAAGGTAAAGCCCGATATGCAACACAAGCCTACGGCTGCCGATCCGAAACTTAATATTACCCAAGGCGCCTTCTACACCTGGCCCAGCCTTAAGGACGACGGAGGTTATCTGATTCTGAAAGGAATGTATGACGTCAATATGACGGAATCCCAGCCGGTAATGTATAAGATTCCGTTCAAGCAGATGGTGAACGGGGTGGGCACTTACATCGAGGTGAACTACAACCACCGCTATACCATCGAAATCACCAAGGCAGACCCGATGCGCCTGGAAGTGAACCTGAAAGTGACGGACTGGGAAGAAGATGTGGAACTGGACGACTATACGCCCGACAATGACTTCGACCGCAACACGCTGCTGACGCTGGAAGCAGGCGCCCAGGGAGCTTATGTGACGGACAAGGGGCAGGTGACCCTGATGCCTGAGGCGGCCAGTACGTTTGCTTTCGTGATGGGGTCCAACACTACGCTGAAATCCGAACTGGTGTTTCAGGAGGGTTCCGAGGAGTGGCTTGAGCTGGCTTCCGCCCCTGTCACCCGTGCGACCTCGCAGAACACGAAATACACGGTGACTACCGTGGACGATAAACTGACGGATGTCTCTAAATTGCTTCCCGTCATTATCCGGCTGACGAACCCGGCAAGTGGGATGCGCAAGGATATTAAAGTGTTTGCCACGAAAGGGCCTGAAGTGACGCTGGTAAAGGAAGAAGGAAACACCGGCACCTTTGATGCCAAAACGCTGACGGCTACGATAGAGAATACCGCAGGAAAGACCATCAAGCTGCATGTGGTTTCGGAAAGCCGTTCGGACGGTGGGGATCCACCGGTCGTTACTACCGGAAGTACGGCGAAGGTTGCCGACGGCGTTACGTGGTTGACGGTGAGCGCAGACGTGGATACTGCCACAGGAGACTATACGCTGACTTTGGGGGATGCGCAGACTTTGCCGGCAGAGGCAACCGTTACTTTCACCTCAACGGCTTCTACGGTGGCCACTACGGTGAAGGTGGTGCTGAAGGAGGTGACGCCGGTACCGGTGCCATAACTTCTTGTAACTAATTCGAGTTTCGCATGTAGGCTGAAAGGCTTCCATTTTATAGCGTAGGACGTTCCCTACGCTATATAATATTAGGCTTTCAGCCTGCTCTATTGTGTAATTTCAGGCTATATGCAAAACTTAAATCACTAATTAATCAGAATAAAAATGACAATACTCGGTGCAGAATTATCACCCCTATCCGACAGTGTTCCTGTTATCATTGAGGTATACGATCTTTTGAGTGGGAAGCATGATGGTACCATAACCCCTTGGGCTCCCATCATAGTGTCCGGCAGCAGGTTGGATATGTATGCTCGGGATACAGTGCGGCTATGCCTTGTTTCCGCAACAGACGCAAGGCGGGTCATAGAGATCGGGCATATCTATAAATACTCATGTAATAAAGTCATACTGGCTCTGCCGGAGTTGGAACCGGGTGGATATGTACCGGCATTTAAGATATTGCAAGAAGATGGAAGCACATTGCTTCAAGTCTTATCAGTGTTGTGGAATGTTCCCGATATAGGAATCAAGTATTGATTCGTATTTAATAATAATCAATTTTTTTAAGCAATGAACAGAAAAAGAAGACGTGCCTTTCAGGCACTGGATGCCACAGAAGCATCAAAAAAAAGACAACTCGTGACGTAATAGCAGATGGTGTGCGCTGGACGGAGGCCATGCGTGTGGTTCGCGCCGACCATCCGGAGGTCACCATCATTATGCCCGGTGAGAAGATTCAGGTGCATCCGGGTGATGATGTGCGTAGGTTGATTACTCCGTATGTAGCCGTCATCCGTCAGGCGTTGGATAGCAAGAGGGTAGGTGAGTGGAAAGGTTATACAGCCGACTGCCGCGTGCGCCAGGTGCGCCGTTTGCTCACTCATTACTTCTATTTTCATGAAGGCTGCATCTGTGAAGCAGATTTCAACCTGATGGTTGAGGATTTGCTGTTTGTGCATAAGGCGGGGTGATAGGTGTGTATTTTATTCCTGTGTTCCGGCGGATATGTTATCCGCCGATCTTAAGTATCAGGATTTGTAATCTGATTGAATGGAGGCAAATTAAGTAGAGTAGCGAACGTGGAATGAAAAAGAAAGAATCTTTGTTTGGAGAAATAGCAGAAAGAACGCACCTTTGTTTGAATTCAAAATGAATTCCACAGAAAAAGCATAAATTATGGAAGAATATATTGCACCGAATAGAAAACGTATTCCCTATGGGATGATGAACTACGCGGTAATCCGTCGTGATGACTGTTATTATGTAGACAAGACACGGTTTATTCCTATGATAGAAGAGGCGGACAAGTTTTTCTTCTTTATCCGTCCGCGTCGTTTTGGCAAGAGCTTGACGGTGAGTATGCTGCAACATTATTATGATATACGCGCCAAGGATAAGTTCGATGCTTTGTTTGGGGATCTTTACATCGGCAAGTATCCCACACGTGACCGTAACAGCTATCTGGTGCTCTATCTCAATTTCTCCGGAATTGTAGGCGAACTGCACAACTACCGTAAGGGGTTGGATGCGCATTGCCAAACCACTTTTGAAAACTTTTGCAAAATATATGCCGACTGTTTGCCACCGGATACATTGGGTAAATTGCGTACTAAAGATGGAGCGGTGGAACAATTGGAGTTTCTTTATCAGGCATGTGCTCGTGTCAATCAGCGCATCTATCTCTTCATTGATGAATACGACTACTTTACTAATGCTATCCTCTCGGATGCTGAGAGAATGAGACGTTATACTGACGAAACGCATGGCGAAGGTTATCTGCGTGCCTTCTTCAATAAAATAAAAGCCGGAACCTATTCCAGCATCGAGCGTTGTTTCATTACTGGAGTAATTCCTGTAACCATGGACGACCTCACCAGCGGCTTCAATATCGGCACCAACTATTCGCTCTCGCCTAAGTTTAATGAAATGATAGGCTTTACGGAAGAAGAAGTGCGCCGAATGCTGACCTATTATTCCACCACCTGCCACTTCAGTCATAGTGTGGACGAACTGATCGAAATGATGAAGCCATGGTATGACAACTACTGCTTTGCAGAGGAATGTTATGGCGGAACCACGATGTACAACTCTAACATGGTGCTCTATTTTGTCAGGAACTATCTTGACAATAACGGTAAAGCGCCCCGGGATATGGTGGAGGATAATATCCGCATTGACTACGAAAAGCTGCGTATGCTTATCCGCAAGGACAAGGAGTTTGCCCACGACGCTTCCATTATCCAGACCTTAGTGAATCAGGGCTACATTACCGGAGAACTGAAGAAGGGCTTCCCTGCTGTCAATATCACCAATTCTGACAATTTCGTGAGCCTGCTCTACTATTTCGGTATGCTCACTATCAGCGGTACGTACGAAGGAAAGATCAAACTCACCATCCCCAATCAGGTGGTTCGCGAACAAATCTATACCTATCTGCTGAGCACTTACGATGAAGCCGATCTCAATTTCAGCAATTACGAGAAAAACGAGTTATCCAGTGCGCTTGCCTATCGGGGAGACTGGCAAGCCTACTTCGGCTACATTGCCGACTGTCTGAAACGTTACAGTTCGCAGCGCGACAAGCAGAAAGGAGAGTTTTATGTTCATGGCTTTACCCTTGCCATGACGGCACAAAACCGATTCTATCGTCCCATTTCCGAACAGGACACGCAGGCGGGTTATGCTGATATCTTCCTTTGTCCGTTGCTGGACATTTATTCGGACATGAAGCATAGTTATATTGTGGAGCTGAAGTATGCCAAGTACAAAGATCCCGAAAGTCGTGTGGAGGAATTGCGCTGGGAAGCCGTTGAGCAAGCTAACCGCTATGCGGACACTGAAACTGTAAAGAATGCCGTAGGTACCACGACGCTCCACAAAATTGTGGTGGTGTATAAAGGAATGGATATGCCGGTGTGTGAAGAGGTGTAGGAGCCGGATTATCCGCATTTTTTTATTCATCAATACATTTGTAACTATTTTACTTCTAAATGTTTGTATTTGTTTTCGCGTAAATACTTACCATTGTAATGCACATAAATGGGCGTATATTTGCGGTATGATTGAGATTTGATAGAAATGGAATCTCTTGATATCACGTGCAAATATATAAACAATATGATTGTGAATCCAAAAGAAAAAATGATTGAATACGTTTACGAAAAACGTATCGTCTGTTCAGTGCAAATGCATCATCCGTTCATCCCGAACGCATCATCCGTTTGGGGCATACGCATCATTCATTCGGGATAGATGTATCATCCGTTTTTCCGCAGATATACTTCAGTATATCACTATCTTCTAATTTACTTATGTTATGTACGTTTAGTGGCCGGATGGGTGGCCGCTTTTTCTCGTAACCTGCTGAATGGCAGGAAGAAAAGGTGGCCGAATCGGTGGCCGGAAAATGTTCGTAAAAAATATTAATTCAAAACGCTGTTTATTGATGGATAATAATTCGTTAAGGATGGGCTATGTCATGGTTTCCCGGGCATTGCTGCTGGATATTTATGGGAAACGGGGTGCGGCCGATGGCGAAGAAGAAGCGTTTCTGCGGGTACTTACTCACGTTAACTACCGGGATACGACGGTTCTTCACGGAGGTGTGCAGGTGGCTTGCGGCAGGGGAGAATCGGTCATTTCCTTTCTGGGGTGGTCGGATATACTGGGATGGACAAGGGCACATACACGGCGTTTCTTTGAACATTGTTTTGCTAAGGGAAGTATTGAAAAAGTGGTGGGAGATTTGCCCTGTCATATTCGTGTGCCGGGCTACGATGCTTGGACGGGAAGTCCGGGAGGAAAGAAACAACCGGGCGAAAGACTTGTGGACGAGGCCTTGCAGGTTTTTATTGCCAGATACAGCGAAGTGACTCATCTGCCCATAGAGAACAAGGGGCAGATTTCAAAAGCTTGGAAGCGATTGTCTACCCGGGAAAGGGGGCTGGCTACGGAGCGCATCGAAGATTACTATTATAATCTGGACAATGTGCAGTATTGCTACAGGGCGGTCCGCTATCTGGAATCTAAAGTGTTTGAAAATGAGTTTTGCAACTCATTTCTGTAGGGTTTTGAGGGAAAGTTGACGAGTTAACAAGTTGACAAGGGGACAAGGTTCCATGCGGCATAGGAGCATTGCGCAGCCCCTTGTTCCCTTGTCAACTCGTCAACTGGTTTCCTTCCTTTCTATACCATTATGAACTAAATGAAAAATTGAATATATAACAATGATGACTGAAAATATACTGAATCCTCACGACGCCCGGCTGGAAGAAGTGGTGCTGGGCGCCTGTCTGGCGGAAAGTACCGCCATAGCCCTCGTAGCGGATAAACTTCGTGCTGAGATGTTCTATGAAGACAATAACCGAGAAATTTACTCCGCCTTGTTGGCGTTACACCATACGGGGCGTCCCATCGACATTATCACTGTGAAGAATGAACTTGCTGCACGTGGCAAACTGGATGCCGTGGGCGGACCGTTCCGGATTACGGCGCTGAGCGGAGGTGTGGCTTCTTCCGCCCATCTGGAATATCATGCGTTCCTTTTGCGAGAGAAGTGCGTGCGGCGTGAGCTGATCGTAGGGCTACACCGTCGTCTCGCCGCTGCTGCCGACGAAACAGTGGACCTGGACGAAACGCTGGCGGAACTGCACCGGCTCCTCGACCACCTTGAAGGAGAAGCTTCCTTTACCGACTGTATGCGCGACATGGATCAATTGATGCTGGATACCCTGAAACAAATGGATGCCCGTGTGGCAAACAATCGGGACGGCGTAACGGGAATCCCTACCGGGCTCGCCGACCTCGACCGCCTGACGGCAGGCTGGCAACGGGGCGAACTGGTCATCATTGCCGCCCGCCCTTCCATCGGTAAGACCGCTTTCGGTCTGCACCTGGCATTGGCGGCGGGGCGTGCGGGTAAGCATGTAGTGGTATACAGCATCGAGATGATGGGCGAACGGCTGGGCGACCGTTGTCTGTCTGCCTGGGCTACCGACCTTAGTGCCACCCATCTGCGTACCGGTCAACTCTCTGCCGACGAGCAGCAGCAGGCACTCGATGCCGCCACGGAGTTGGCAAGGCTTCCCATTCATGTGGACGACAATCCTAAAACGGGTATGGATCATATCCGCTCTTCGGCACGCCTGTTGAAGGGGAAGGGACGCTGCGACTGCATTATCATTGACTACCTGCAACTCTGTGAGATGAAGTCGGAACAGAAGAACCGTAACCGCGAACAGGAAGTGGCCGAGGCAAGCCGGAAGGCGAAACTGATGGCGAAGGAACTGGATGTGCCGGTGATCCTGCTTTGCCAGTTGAACCGCGACTGCGAGACGAGGGCCGACCATCGTCCGGCGTTGAGCGACCTGCGTGAGAGTGGCGCTATAGAACAAGATGCCGATGTGGTAATGTTGCTCTACCGTCCTGCCTTCTATGGGATACCGACGGAACGCAAGAGTAAGTATCCCAGCGAGGGGCTGGGAGTGGTGATCGTGGCGAAGCACCGCAACGGAGAGACGGGAGATGTGTACTTCGGACACAACACCAGTATGACCAAAATAGGGGAATATGTGCCGCCGATGGAGTGGATGATGAAGAATGCGAAGTAGCTACGAGCTACAAGTTACGAGCTACGAGTTGCTGCGTGATATAAGTGGAAAATAATTGTCGTTTTTGTGGAAAATAAATAACGAAATACTTGACTTTGCCTACTGGATGTTGTATCTTTGTGAAGTGCTTAATAATAGGCATTATAGAATGTTTTTTTTAATCTAAACCTTAACTTTTATGGATGTACTTGTAGAACGCTTCCAGCGTAGAAAAATCGTGAGTGATAAAGACTCTCCGATGTTGTTTTATCTTCGTCAGAAACCCCGCTCTTCCGGCACGGTGGATGTTGACACCCTTGCCGCCAGTATTCAGAAGAATTGTGCTATGACCAAAGGTGACGTGAAACACGTGATCGAAGCTCTGGTGGAAGAAATTCAGGGGACGCTTGTCAATGGAGACAAAGTGAAACTGGATCAGTTCGGGATATTTCACATGACGTTCCGCTGTTCGGGCGTGGAGAAAATGGAGGATTGTAAGGTAAGGAATATCAAACGGGTACATATCCGTTTCACACCGGATAAAGGATTACGATTGGTGAATGGAACCACGGCGGAAACCCGAAGTCCGGCCAATGTATCCTTTGCTCTGGATAAAAAGGAGGATGAAGATGGTTCCTCTTCCGGTAGCCAGGGAGGTGGTAATTCCGGCGGAGGCGGTGATCTGGATGAAAATCCGCTGGGGTAAACTTTAATCTAAACTTGAATAGTTATGAACAAGAAATTGACTTGGGATGTGGTGTTGAAAATTGTAATTGCCGTGGCTTCGGCTGTGTTGGGAGCATTTAGTGCGCATGCGATGACGGTGAAATGATGCCGGGATAATACATTAAGAAATGAGAAAAATTGATTTAATCGTCATTCATTGCAGCGCCACCCGCGCCGACCGTTGCTATACGGAATATGACTTAATCACAGACCACCTGCGCCGGGGATTCTCCGGTGCGGGTTATCATTATTATATAAGGAAGAACGGGGATATCAAGAGTCTTCGCCCGGTTGAAAAATCTGGTGCGCATGTTCGCGGATATAATGCTCACTCTATTGGTGTGTGCTATGAAGGTGGCCTGGATGTGAATGGCCGGGCTGCTGATACAAGAACAGATTTGCAGAAACACTCTCTCCGTGTATTGGTGATGCTGTTGTTGAGGGATTATCCGGGTTCCCGGCTGGTAGGGCATCGTGACCTTAGCCCTGACTTGAACGGCAACGGTGAAATAGAACCGGAAGAGTGGGTCAAGGAGTGTCCCTGTTTCAATGCTGAGACGATTTTGCAGGAAACGCCCGTCAATCCGGGCTATTTTATATAAAAAATGTTATCAAATGAACAATGTCAGTGTATCATTGTTACTTTTGTAATGATTTCAATTTAATTTAAAAATACGATTATGATTACTGAAAAATTACAAAATGCAATTAACGAGCAGATCACAGCTGAAATGTGGTCGGCTAACATGTATTTGGCTATGTCTTTCTATATGGAGAAAGAAGGATATTGTGGTATGGCACATTGGTTGAAAAAACAGTGGGCAGAAGAGAACGAACATGCCTGTGCATTGGCTGATTACGTAATCAGACGTGGCGGTAAAGCCAAAGTTGATAAGCTGGATGTAGTTCCCAATGATTTCGGTACTCCGCTGGAAGTGTTTGAACAGGTATACAAGCACGAATGTCGTGTATCCGAAATGATCGACAAGTTGGTGGATGTGGCTGCTGCCGAAAAAGATAAAGCAACGCAGGACTTCCTGTGGGGATTTGTACGCGAACAGGTAGAAGAAGAGGCTACTGCCGCAGGCATCGTTGATATGATAAAGAAAGCCGGTGCAACAGGTGTCTTCTTTGTAGATGTGAAATTGGGCGAACGTTAATAGTCTTTTTGATATAGAATTGCCAAGTAGGGAAGCTGTCTGAAAAAAATCAGACAGCTTCTTTTTTGTTTTCTTGGGATTATACATATTTTATTCTACCTTTGTTCCACTTATGGATCAGATAGTTGGATAATGAAAAATACATTTCTGCCTATATATATATGGATTTTTCTGTTTTTTTTCGTTTTGAGCAGCTGTTCGAACCGGGAAGAACGGCGAATTTTAATCGTGCATTCTTATGAGGAAAGCTATGTCGGCTATCCTGATTTCAATCGCTTGATAGATAAAGAATTCAGAAGAAATGGGGTGGATGCGGATATTCGTATCGTATATCTGGATTGTGAGGCTTTTCAGGAAGAACCGGAATTGAAGTATATGTATCATCTGCTCGATTCGGTTTCCGACGGCTGGGAACCTGAAATAATTCTGGTGAATGATGATCAGGCTGCCTATTCACTGTTCAAGTGTTGTCATCCTTTGGCGAAAGAAATTCCGGTGGTCTTTGGTGGAGTGAACTATCCTAATTGGGAATTATTGAAAGAGTATCCTAATGTGACGGGGTTCCATGACCGGATGGATCTGATGAAGAATATACGCCTGGGAGCAAAGTTATTTGGTGAAGATGTGGAGCTGTTTACGGTACTTGATTCTACGTATATTGACCGGCAGATACGGGCGGATATAGAAAATCAACTGAAAGATGAAAAAGTGACCTGTATGGTCGGCTACTCGGGAACTCCCCGTGAAAAGAGGCTGCATTATCCCCATAAAGAGGGATATACCCGTTTTTCCAGCTTGTCGGTACGAATTGGACAGAAACAGGAAACTGCCAACTTTATCTGGACTTTGAGTAAGTATTCCACAGGAATGTGCTACCTCCAGATGAAACGCGATTATACATCGGTCAATATTGGAAATATATGTGCAAGTCCCAGTCTCACTGCAATTAATGAGGCATTCGGCTATAATGAAAAATTGCTTGGCGGATATATCACGACATCCCCGATTTTGGCCGAAGAGGAAGTGAGTGCTGCCATACGTATTTTGCATGGTGAGAAGCCTTCGGATATACCCGTCAGGGAGAGCCGTAAGAAATATGTGGTAGACTGGAACGTGATGCAGCAACGGGGTATTTCCAAAGAGAGTATTCCGGCGGAATGTACGATTATAAATATTCCTTTCCGGGAAGAATATCCGGTAGCATGGGGAACCGGTGTTGTGTTGATTATCATTCTGCTTTCCACGTTGTTTGTCTGGCTCTTCTTCCTTTATCGCCGCGAACAAGGGCGGAAGAGACGTGCCCTTTATGAACTGGAAAGTGAAAAGGAAACATTGGCGTTGGCTATTGAAGGTAGCGACACCTTTGCCTGGAAGCTGGAAAATGACCATTTTGTATTTGAAAAGGAATTCTGGATATCACAGAAAATGAGTGCTAAATCACTTGGTTTTGAGGAACTCTTGTCGTTTATGCATCCCGATCATTGGGATGAGGTGAGAGGGTACTGGAAAAACATTTCTAAGGCAGGCAAAGTGGTTTCTCAGGTGCGTTGTGACTTTAATGAAAAAGGCTATCAGTGGTGGGAGTTTCGCTATAAAACGATACTGCTTCCCGGTGGAGGATATAAAGCTGCCGGTCTGTTGCTGAATATACAGGCGATTAAAGACCGTGAACAGGAATTGGAAGAAGCAAGACTACTGGCTGAAAAGGCTGAATTGAAGCAGTCTTTCCTGGCAAATATGAGCCATGAGATTCGTACGCCGCTGAATGCAATTGTGGGCTTCTCCAATATATTGGCGCTTGATGATGGTGTGAGTCCGGAGGAGCGTCTGGAATATATCGGCAGTATTAATAAAAACAGTGATTTATTGTTGAAACTAATCAATGATATTCTGGAACTTTCGCGCATCGAATCCGGATACATGTCATTTGAATACGAGAAGTGTTTCGTTTCAGAATTGGTTGACAGTATTTATATGACTCATCAGATGCTGATTTCCGAACAATTGGAATTCATCAAAGAGTTGGATGCGGTGCAGGTGGAAGTGATGATTGATAAGGGGCGCTTGACACAGGTGATCACTAATTTCCTGAATAATGCTTCTAAGTTTACTAAAACCGGATATATCAAGTTGGGATACCGTTATCTTTCTGAATCGGACCGAGTGGCTATCTATGTGGAAGATACCGGAAGAGGCATTGAACTCTCGGAACAGAAAATGATCTTTAGCCGTTTCTATAAACAGGATGAGTTTTCGCAAGGAGCCGGCTTGGGACTTTCTATCTGTCAGGTGATTGTAGAAAAATTGCGGGGCAAAATCGAACTGTGGTCGGAACCGGGGAAAGGAAGCAGGTTTACGGTGGTGCTGCCGGTGGTAAAAGCTACAAGTGACGAGTTGTAAGTTCTTTTCGGTGTGGTAGTCTGGCGAATAATTATTCGCTTACGAATACAGCGCAGCAACTTGTAACTCGTCATTTGTAGCCCGTAGCTTATCGCGCTTTAGCGCGATAATACTCCAAGTTCTTTTCCTACCTTGATGAATGCATCTATACACTTGTCAAGATGTTCTCTTTCGTGTCCGGCAGAGATCTGTACACGGATGCGTGCCTGGTCTTTCGGAACCACGGGATAATAGAATCCGGTGACGTAAATGCCTTCTTCTTGCATACGGGCGGCGTAAATCTGCGAAAGTTTGGCATCATACAGCATCACGGCGCAGATAGCACTTTGTGTAGGCTTGATGTCAAACCCGGCGGCAGTCATTTTTTCGCGGAAGTAATTAACGTTTTCTACTAATTTGTCATGCAGGGCATTGCTTTCTCTCAGCATATTGAAGACTTCGATACTTGCACCGATCACGGCAGGAGCAACAGAATTGGAGAACAGGTATGGGCGACTGCGTTGGCGTAGCAGGTCGATAATCTCTTTGCGTCCGGTGGTGAATCCGCCCATGGCTCCGCCAAAAGCCTTACCCAGTGTACCGGTGTAAATATCCACACGTCCGTAAGTTTTGAATAGCTCGCTTACACCGTGGCCTGTTGGACCTACTACGCCGGCAGAGTGAGACTCGTCTACCATGACTAAAGCATCATACTTTTCTGCCAGATCACAGATTTGATCCATCGGAGCTACATTGCCATCCATGGAGAATACACCGTCTGTTACAACAATGCGGAAACGCTGGGCCTGTGCTTCTTGCAGACACTTCTCCAGTTCGGCCATGTCGGCATTGGCATAGCGGTAACGTTTGGCCTTGCACAGGCGTACACCGTCAATGATGGAGGCGTGGTTCAGGGAATCGGAGATGATAGCATCTTCCTCGCTGAATAGAGGTTCGAACACTCCGCCGTTGGCATCGAAACAAGCAGCATAGAGGATGGTGTCTTCGGTTTTGAAATAGTCGGAGATAGCAGCTTCCAGTTCTTTGTGGATGTCTTGTGTTCCGCAGATGAAACGTACGGAAGACATGCCGTAGCCACGGTGATCCATCATCTTTTGGGCAGCGGCAATCAGTCGCGGATGGTTGGACAAACCCAGGTAATTGTTGGCGCAGAAATTCAGCACTTCCTTCCCTTTTACGGTGATGGCGGCTTGTTGCGCACTCTCGATCAGGCGCTCTTCTTTGTAGAGTCCGGCCTCTTTAATTTCAGCAAGCGTATTGCTGAGGTGTTCTTTCATTTTCCCGTACATAGCTTATAAATTAAAAGTTTGTCATCTTATTACTAAACGATACAAAGGACACGATTTTTCTTCAAATAAACAATAGCAAAATGATAGAATAATGAAAAAAAAGTATGTATATTTGCACGTCTCTAAGGATGGAGCACCTTATAAATAAGTCGTATGAAGAATATTTTGGTAATTGGAGCAACCGGACAGATAGGTTCGGAACTCACATTGGAATTGCGTAAACGTTATGGAGATGACCATGTTATAGCCGGATACATTCCGAGTGCTATGCCTAAAGGAGAATTAAAAGCATCGGGGCCTTCTGCTATTGCCGACGTAACCGACCGTCAGTCTATTGAAGTGGTGGCGCGCCAATTCAAGATTGATACGATTTATAATCTGGCAGCTTTGCTTTCGGTGGTTGCCGAAAGCCGCCCGGCCATGGCTTGGAAAATTGGTATAGACGGATTATGGAATGTGCTGGAAGTGGCACGTGAATATGGCTGCGCAGTGTTTACTCCGAGTTCTATCGGTTCGTTTGGAGAAGCTACACCTCATGTAAAGACGCCGCAAGATACGATTCAGCGTCCTCGTACGATGTATGGGGTAACCAAAGTAACTACTGAATTGTTGAGCGATTATTATTATACTAAATATGGAGTAGATACTCGTGCGGTTCGTTTTCCGGGCATCATTTCCAATGTAACTCCTCCAGGAGGGGGGACTACAGACTATGCGGTCGATATTTTTTACTCCGCAGTGAAAGGTGAAAAGTTCGTATGTCCTTTGAAACCCGGTACTTATATGGATATGATGTATATGCCTGATGCGCTGAATGCAGCCATTTCGTTGATGGAAGCAATTCCAACACGTCTGAAGCATCGGAACGCTTTCAATATCGCTGCCATGAGTTTTGATCCGGAGGAAATCTGCCGGGAGATAAAAAAGCATGTGCCCGATTTTGAAATGGTATATGAGATTGATCCATTGAAGCAATCCATTGCCGACAGTTGGCCCGACAGCTTGGATGACAGTTGTGCTCGTGAAGAGTGGGATTGGAAACCGCAATATGATTTAGAGTCCATGACGGTGGACATGCTTGAGAAGTTAAGAGCTAAACTAAATAAGTGACCTTCAGGGGCCGGTAAAGAATGAGAAAAATAGGATTGGGGTTCTTTCTTCTCGTTTTCTTGGTGTCGTGCGGCAACAAGAAGACGAAGATGGATCCTTTTGCGACAATCACCAATTTGGTGGATTCAGCTGCACACAAAGCTGATACTGTACCACAGGCTGAAGTTGATAATGACCCTAAGCCAATAGAAGCGGATGAATCGTTTGATGATTTCGTCTATAGTTACGCTTCGGATGACGCTCTGCAACGGCAGCGGACTAAGTTTCCATTGCCTTTTTACGACGTTGATAAACCTTCTAAAATAGAGAGGGGGGAGTGGGAACATGATTATCTGTTTACCCAGCAGAGCTATTACACATTGCTCTTCGATGATGAAGATGACTTGGAATTGGTGGGAGATACTGCCTTGACATCCGTACAGGTGGAATGGATTTTGCTGGAAAACCGTATGGTGAAGAAATACTATTTCGAACGTACCAAGGGCGTCTGGATGCTGGAAGCTATTAATCTCCGGCAGATAGAGCAGGGGGAGAATGAAGACTTCGTTGCGTTTTATTTGCGTTTTGTGACTGATAGTGTTTATCAGAGCCGGCATATTCGCGAACCTTTAGAATATATTACGATAGATCCGGATGATGAATTTTCTATCCTGGAGACTACACTCGACTTGAATCAGTGGTATGCTTTCCGTCCGGTATTGCCTGTAGACAAACTGTCCAATATCAATTACGGACAAAAGAATAGCGATTACTCTAATACGAAAATCCTGAAAGTAAATGGGATTGGAAACGGATATACCAATATTTTCTATTTCCGCAGACATCGTGGAGAGTGGGAGTTATATAAATATGAGGATACGAGCATTTAATAATTAAAAATTAATAATTAAAAATTAAATGAAGATACCGAATACATTCGGGCTTAATGTGGAAGCTGCCGTGTTTTTGGAATACAGTTCAGTAGAAGAATTGGAGAAGTTGATTGCCGCCGGACGCATCACTTCTCCTTATCTGCATATTGGCGGAGGGAGCAATCTGTTGTTTACCGGAAATTATGAGGGGGTGATATTGCATTCGCGTATTGGCGGCATTGAAGTAACGGCTGAAGATGAAGAAAAGGTTTCGGTGCGTGTAGGTGCCGGTGTGGTGTGGGATGATTTCGTGGGCTATTGTGCGGATCGGGGTTGGTATGGAGTTGAAAACCTATCTCTTATTCCCGGGGAGGTGGGGGCTTCGGCTGTACAAAATATTGGTGCTTATGGCGTGGAAGTGAAAGATCTGATTTCTTTCGTAGAAACGGTGAACATACAGGGTGTGAAGCATGTTTACCAAACGGATGAATGTGATTATTCATACCGGAGCAGTGTTTTTAAACGGCCGGAAATGAAGCAGGTGTTTGTCACGTATGTTGGTTTCTCTTTGAGTAAGAAAGAGTCTTATACATTGGACTATGGTACTATTCGTCAGGAACTTGAGAAATACCCGAAAGTTGACTTGAAGACATTACGACAGGTTATTATCGATATTCGTGAAAGTAAATTGCCTGATCCGAAAGTATTGGGTAATGCCGGAAGCTTCTTTATGAATCCTGTCGTTGCGCGTGAAGTTTTTGAAGCCTTACGGGAACAATATCCTCAGATGCCTTTTTATGAAATGAGTGCTGACCGGATAAAAATTCCTGCCGGTTGGATGATAGACCAGTGTGGTTGGAAAGGGAAATCGCTGGGACCTGCCGCCGTGCATGATAAGCAGGCATTGGTGTTGGTAAACCGGGGTGGGGCAACGGGGGCTGATATTGTAGCTCTTTCGGATGCTGTAAGGGCGTCAGTTCGCGATAAGTTTGGCATTGACATACATCCCGAAGTGAATTTTATTTGAAGTAATCATGATTATCAGAGGTCGCTTTTGAATGAACTGATGATTGATAATTAATATGTAATTAAAGTGAAACTAAGAATATTAGGAAGCGGAACATCGACAGGAGTGCCTGAAATAGGTTGTAAGTGCGAAGTTTGCACTTCTGCCGATCCGCGTGATAACCGCTTGCGTGCGTCTTCTTTGTTGCATACGGATGACGCGGTGATACTGATTGATTGTGGACCGGATTTCCGGGAACAGATGTTGAGGGTAGCCTCATTTGAAAAAATAGATGGAGTGCTGATTACTCATGAGCACTATGACCATGTTGGAGGACTGGATGATCTTCGTCCTTTCTGCCGTTTCGGCGAGATTCCCATATATTCCGATAACTATACGGCAACTCACTTGCGTGCGCGAATGCCCTATTGTTTTTTGGAACATAAATATCCCGGTGTACCTCAGATTTTCTTGCAAGAAGTGGAGCCGGGAAAAAACTTCTTTATCAATCATACGGAGATTATTCCTTTTCAGGTGATGCACGGGCGTCTGCCTATTCTGGGGTATCGTATAGGTAAACGTTTGGCTTATATTACAGATATGCTGACCATGCCTGAAGAGTCCTATGAACAATTGCAAGACTTGGATGTTCTGGTTGTGAATGCCTTGCGTGTCAAGCCGCATCCTACGCATCAGAGTATTTCCGAGGCATTGGAGACAGCAAAGCGCATTGGTGCGCGCGAAACTTATTTTATTCACATGAGTCATCATGCCGGATTGCATGTCGAACTCGAAAAGCAGCTTCCTCCTGATGTGCATCTGACTTTTGATGGAATGGAAATAGAGTTTTAAAGGCGGGCATTCTAAAACTTTTTTATATCTACTAAAGTTTTTGAAACATTTGTTTTGTTTTATTAGTAGAAATACTTATTTTTGCCGAAACTTGATGCCTGAAAAACCATGAAGTTACGCCTTATCATAAGAATTGCCATGATTGTGTCCATAGTGTTGCTATGTACGGGGTTCGGGGTGTATTCATTCTTTAGGTTGAATGAGGTGGAGAGTCAGAAAGATTTTAATCTCTATACTCTAGTGCCTCAAAGCGCAATAGCTGTGCTGGAAACAGACCGTATGGCAGAATTGGTGGATGACATCAACCAGTTGAGTTGCAGCAAAGATAATCACTTCCTTTATGCTTCCGAACTTTTTGTTTATCTGAAAAACTATCTGCATACCTTGCTTGAGGATACTCCGCACGGACTTAGTAAGCAGATGAACAAAATGCTTATCAGTTTTCATGAGCCGGATACGCCATTGAACCAAGTGTTGTATTGCAGTCTGGGATCAGGTGATTATGAGTTGGTGGAGTCATTCATCAGGAAATATTGTTCCAGTTCATTCCCTTCTAAATTCTTTGATTACAGAGGTGAGGAAATCAGCATTTATCCTATGCCTGACGGACGTTTCCTTTCAGCGTATTTCACATCGGACTTCCTGGCGATCAGCTTTCAGAAGCGATTGATAGAACAGGTGATTGACGCGCGGCTCTCCAAAAAATCGTTGATAGATATGCCTTCATTCAAACTGATGCATGCCGGGAAGAATGCGAACGTGGAAGCTACGGTGTATGTGCGCATTAAATCGGTGGAGATGGGTAAAAATACAGATGGTATTCGTTCGCAGACCTATTTGGGAAGTTGGGCGGAATTTGATTTGAAGCTGAATGAGAATGCTATTTATTGTTCGGGGATTAGTCACGGATCGGACACTACACATACTTTTATAAATGCTTTGCGTCGCCAGCAGCCGGTAGAGGGGTTTCCGGGAGAACGGCTTCCACTTTCTACTTTCTTTTATGATTGTTGGGCCATTTCGGACATGGATGCCATGTGCAGCTTTACGGCGGAACAGGAATATGCCAAGGCGACTTATTCCGATTATATTAAAGAAAGAGATGAAGAATGGATGGATTTCTTGAAAATGTATGCAGGAGACCAGGTGATATCCTGTCTTTTTCAGTCGAAAGATACAGTAAATGAGATTCCTTGTGCGGTGATGAGTGTTCCGGTGAAGAATGTGTTACAGGCTGAACGCCGCTTGCAGTCATTGCTTTATACTTCTCCGAAGGAAGTGGATGCGCCTCCTGTTCCGCAGGCATACCCTGATTATCATCTTTATCCAAAGGCGAAAGGATATCGTTATTATATATTGCCTCGTAATACCTTGCTGACTCAATTGACAGGTATCACAGAGTCTGCTCTTTATACGTATGTGTGTTTTTATCGCGGGCATCTGCTGATGGCACCGGATGTTGTCAGTCTTACGGCTTATATAGATGCCATGGAGAATGAGGAAGTATTGGATGATATTCCGTTGTATGAAGAGGGGATTGGGAGTCTTTCACCCACATATAGTTTTGTAATGATGGTGGATATGGAAAAGATGGTGGAGCAACCGGAAACTTATGTGCGTCTGATACCGAACTTTTTCTTTCGCCAGGCAAAGTTCTTCCGGCATTTCGTGCTTTCAATACAATTCACTTGTGTGGAGGAGGTGGTATATCCGAATCTGGTGTTTTTATACAAAGGAGATAAAATATAAGATTTAACACAAAAAAGGGAGAAACTTTCTCCCTTTTTTTGTGTTAAATTCTTTTTAGTTTAGAATGGCAGATCATCTTTTGCGTCACCTGTGAGGAATTCCGGTGCGGCAGTCGGTGCCGGTGGCGGAACAGGTGCGCCCGGTGCGCCTGCAGGGGCTGTTGCACTAACACGTTCTACTTTCCATGCGCGGATACTGTTGAACCAACGATCCTGCCATTGGCGTGCGTCCACATCAAATGATACGGTCAGTTCTTCGCCCATCTGGATGTTAAACTGTTCTATTTTGTCTGCTCCGAAAACATCGAAACACATTTTGCGGGGATATTGGCCGTGGTCTTCAATCACGTATTCTTGTGCTTTCCACTCATTGCCCGACTTTGCCACTCCGCCTCTTGGTTGGAGTATAGCGATAATTTTTCCTGTAAATTCCATTGCGTTCTTTTTTAATGATGCGGCGAAGTTACAATTTTTTAGGGAAATCCGGAGAAGTTCCAGGTGTTTTTTCTTAATTTTCTTTGCTGTGGGAAGATCTTTTTTTGTAACTTTGTCCGATACTATGAAGTTATAGTACGAATAGGGAATAATATAAAACTTAAATACACAGAACATATGAAATTTATCGTTTCGAGTACTGCGCTCTCCAGCCATTTACAGGCTATCAGCCGTGTGATTAATTCGAAGAATGCGTTGCCCATTTTGGATTGTTTCCTCTTTGAACTGAAAGACGGAACATTGTCGATTACTGTTTCTGATAGTGAAACAACGATGGTGACATCAGTTGAAGTGAATGAAAGTGATGCTGACGGACGCTTTGCCGTAGCTGCCAAAACAATTCTGGACGCATTGAAGGAAATCCCCGAACAACCGCTGTCATTTGAAGTAAATACCAATTCCTTGGAAATCACAGTACAGTATCAAAACGGTAAGTATAGCCTGATGGGACAGAATGCAGATGAATTTCCTCAATCGGCTATGCTGGGTGACAATGCCGTACGCGTAGAAATGGATGCATCCGTATTGTTGGGTGGAATTAATCGCGCTGTATTTGCTACAGCTGATGATGAACTTCGTCCGGTGATGAATGGTATCTATTTTGATATTACCACAGAAGATATTACAATGGTGGCATCTGATGGTCACAAATTGGTGCGTTGCAAAACACTGGCTGCCAAAGGTAATGAACGCGCAGCATTTATTCTGCCCAAAAAGCCGGCTTCGTTGATTAAGAATTTGTTGCCTAAAGAACAAGGACAAGTTGTTATTGAATTTGATGAACGTAATGCTGTGTTTACATTGGAAAAATACCGCATGGTGTGTCGTCTGATTGAAGGACGTTATCCTAATTATAATTCGGTGATACCGCAGAATAATCCTTACAAAGTGACTGTGGACCGTATGCAGTTGGTAGGTGCATTGCGTCGTGTATCTATTTTCTCATCACAGGCAAGCAGTCTTATTAAGCTGCGTATGCAGCCCAATCAGATTGTTATTTCGGCTCAGGATATTGATTTCTCTACTTCTGCCGAAGAAACACTGGCTTGCCAGTATGATGGTAACCCGATGAGCATCGGTTTTAAATCGACTTTCCTGATTGATATTTTGAATAATATCGCCGCTGATGAAGTGATAATTGAACTGGCAGATCCGTCACGTGCAGGTGTCATCATTCCCGTTGAACAAGAAGAAAATGAGGAGTTGTTGATGCTACTGATGCCGATGATGCTAAATGATTAAAAAAATAATAGAGTTAACGAGGAACGAGTTGACAAGGAGACAAGGGCTGTGCTGTTATGCCGGGAATGCCTTGTTCCCTTGTCAACTCGTTCCCTTGTCAACTGTAAAATAGAAGAATAATGAAATTAAACCTCAAAAACCCGATTGTTTTTTTTGATTTGGAGACGACCGGAACGAGTATCAATGTAGACCGTATCGTTGAAATCTGTTATCTCAAAGTACACCCCAATGGTAATGAGGAAGCAAAAACACTTCGTATTAATCCGGAAATGCATATTCCCGAAGGTGCGTCTGCTGTTCATGGCATCTATGACAAGGATGTGGCAGATTGTCCTACCTTCAAAGAAGTGGCCCGTACTATTGCCAATGATATAGAAGGATGTGATTTGGCAGGATTTAATTCCAACCGTTTTGATATTCCCGTGCTGGCGGAAGAATTTCTTCGCGCCGGTGTAGATATTGACCTGAGCCGCCGCAAGTTTGTGGATGTACAGGTCATTTTCCATAAATTGGAGCAGCGTACACTTTCTGCTGCTTATAAATTCTATTGTGGAAAGAATCTGGAGGATGCACATACGGCGGCAGCTGATACGCAAGCAACTTATGAGGTGCTAATGGCACAGTTGGACCGTTATTCGGAATTGCAGAATGATGTTGCTTTTCTGGCAGATTATTCCAGCTTTAACAAAAACGTGGATTTCGCAGGACGTATGATTTATGATGATAATGGTGTGGAAGTATTTAACTTTGGAAAATACAAGGGAATGTCGGTGACAGATGTGTTGAAACGCGATCCGGGCTATTATAGCTGGATATTAAACAGTGACTTTACACTGAATACCAAGGCTATGTTGACAAAGATTCGTCTACGTGAATTAACCAATAAGTAGTATCATGGCGAATACACTGAAAGGGAAGAAAATTGTATTAGGAATAACCGGAAGTATTGCTGCTTATAAAGCTTGTTATATTATCCGGGGACTTATAAAGCAAGGTGCTGAGGTACAGGTAGTCATAACTCCTGCCGGAAAAGAATTTATAACTCCCATTACGCTTTCGGCATTGACGAGTAAACCGGTTATCAGTGAGTTTTTTGCCCAACGTGACGGCACATGGAATAGCCATGTGGATCTGGGTTTATGGGCGGATGCTATGCTTATAGCTCCGGCAACTGCTTCAACTATTGGTAAGATGGCAAATGGAGTGGCTGATAATATGTTGATTACGACTTATTTGTCGGCTAAGGCTCCGGTATTTGTGGCACCTGCCATGGACCTTGATATGTATGCCCATCCTTCTACACAAAAGAATCTGGATACGCTCCGTTCTTATGGAAATCATATTATAGAACCGGGTACGGGAGAACTTGCCAGCCATCTGGTAGGTAAGGGACGTATGGAAGAACCGGAAGTCATTATTCAACATCTGGCGAATTATTTTGCCGGGAAAGAAGGTGATTTGCGAGGTAAGACCATTATGATCACTGCCGGACCTACTTATGAGAAGATCGATCCGGTACGTTTTATCGGGAACTATTCTTCCGGTAAGATGGGGTTTGCTATTGCAGATGAATGTGCTGCCCGCGGAGCTAAGGTCATTATGATATCAGGTCCTGTACAACAGCAATTGAAATATCCGGTACGTTGGTTTCCTGTGGAATCGGCAGATCAGATGTATAATGCTGCGTGTAGCTTTTTTGCAGAGGCTGATGCTGCTATTCTTTCGGCTGCTGTTGCCGATTTTACACCGGAACAGGTTGCTGATGCTAAGATAAAGCGGGAAAAGGAAGGAGAAATGACGTTGCGTTTGAAACCTACGAAAGACATTGCCGCCTGTCTGGGACAGATGAAGAAAGAACGTCAGGTATTGGTAGGTTTTGCTTTGGAAACGAATGACGAACAGCATAACGCTGAGGATAAGCTGCGACGGAAGAATCTGGATTTTATCGTTCTGAATTCTCTGAATGATAAGGGAGCCGGTTTCCGGTACGACACGAATAAAATCAGTATCATTGACCGTGAAAGCAAGACGGACTTTCCGTTGAAATCAAAGGCGGAAGTAGCTGCGGATATTGTAGATTGTCTGGTGGAAGTATTGGAGAATAAGTAAATATAGATAGTGAGGAATAAGACACTTTATATGATTCTGCTTCTGGTTGCTGTGGCGCTAAAGTCCACTGCCCAGGAATTGAATTGTAAATTTACGGTGAATTATTCTCAGATACAAGGTACGAGTACACAGGTTTTTACTACGCTTGAAAACGCCTTGATGGAGTTTATTAATACCCGTCGGTGGACGCAGGCGCAGTATGAAGTGAATGAACGGATTCGTTGTTCTATGAACCTGACCGTGAAAGAATATAATGAGGCGGACGGACGTTGGAAGTGTGAGCTGATTGTACAGTCTACACGCCCCGTCTGGCAATCCGGGTATCAGACGGTAGTTTTTAGCTTTAAAGATACGGATGTTGCTTTCAACTATCGTGAGTTCGATCCGCTGCAACTGAGGGATAATGTTATTGACAGTAATCTGACGGCAGTAATTGCTTATTATGCTTATATGATTATCGGACTGGACATGGACACGATGGCTCCACAGGGTGGTACAGAGGTTTTTCGGGCAGCTGAAGACATTGTAACGGCCGCACAGAACCTTGGTGAAACCGGTTGGAAAGCGTTCGATAGCAGTCGGAATCGTTATGCATTAGTTTCTGATTATCTGGAAGATGGCATGACGCCTTTGCGCAAACTGATGTATGGATATCATCGTACAGGTATGGATGAACTCTCTGTGAATGTTACCCGTGCCCGCGCTGTAATAACATCTATGCTTAGCGGTTTGAAAGAGGCGCAACAGAATAAGCCAATGTCGGCATTGCCCGGTTTGTTTACTGAAATAAAGAAAGATGAATTGATTAATCTTTATTCCCGTGCTGCAATGAAGGAAAAGGAAGAAATATATGAACTACTATCATCTGTTAATCCTTCATTGACTACCGAGTGGGAAAAGATAAAGCAATAATTAGGAAGTGAGTAAGATTAAAATTGTAAATAAGTCATGTTACGTTCGCTTTACATACAGAATTACGCGCTTATAGAAAAGCTTGATATTAGCTTTGGTGCAGGTTTCTCCGTTATCACGGGTGAGACGGGTGCCGGTAAGTCTATTATACTGGGTGCTATTGGCTTGTTGCTTGGTCAGCGTGCCGAAGTAAAAGCCATTCGCCAGGGTGCATCGAAGTGTGTGATTGAGGCCCGTTTTGATATTTCAGCTTATGGTATGGAGCCTTTCTTTGAAGATAATGAACTGGAATATGAAGAAGAGTGTATCTTGCGTCGTGAGGTTTATGCATCTGGTAAGAGTCGTGCATTTATCAATGATACTCCGGCTTCGCTTGTACAAATGAAGGAGTTGGGTGAACAGTTAATTGACGTGCATTCTCAGCACCAGAATCTTTTGTTGAATAAAGAAGGATTCCAGTTGAATGTGCTCGATATATTGTCTCATAATGATGAACAACTTTCAGCTTATCAATCTTTGTATAGAGAATGGAAGCAGGCACAACAGGAACTGGCAGACCTCATAGCCCGTGCTGAGCAGAATAAGGCAGATGAAGACTATATCCGTTTCCAGTTGGAGCAGTTGGAAGAAGCAAATTTGTCTGCAGGTGAACAGGAGGAACTGGAACAGGAGACGGATATGTTGAGTCATGCTGAAGAAATAAAGGCCGGTTTGTTCCGTGTCGGACAATTGTTGACCTCTGATGAAGGTGGTCTGCTGGCCGGGTTGAAGGAAAGTCTGAATACAATGCTTGGTCTGCAAAAAGTTTATTCTCCGGCTACTGAACTTGCTGAACGCCTGGAAAGTACATATATTGAATTGAAAGATGTTTCCCAGGAAGTTTCTTCTCAGGAAGAGGATGTTGAGTTTAATCCTGATCGTCTGGAAGAGGTAAACGATCGGTTGAATCTGATTTATACCTTACAGCAAAAACATAGGGCAACCACTGTGGAGGAGTTACTGACACTTGCTGAAGAATATGCAGCAAAGTTGGCGGCCATTACTTCTTATGATGAACGTATTGGTGAGTTGACAACTCTTTGCGATACTTTATATAATAAGGTGAGAAAGCAGGCTGCTGTTCTTACCAAGGCCCGTACCGGCGCCGCTCGTGAAGTTGAAAAGCAGATGGCTTCCCGCTTGGTGCCGTTGGGTATGCCTAATGTGCGTTTTCAGGTGGAGATGGGAATAAGAAAAGAACCTGGTGTACACGGTGAAGATACCGTCAATTTTCTCTTTTCTGCCAATAAAAACGGCTCATTGCAAAATATTTCATCGGTAGCTTCCGGTGGTGAGATTGCACGTGTCATGTTGTCCATTAAGGCGATGATAGCCGGTGCGGTGAAATTGCCCACTATTGTATTTGATGAAATAGATACAGGAGTATCCGGTGAGATTGCCGACCGTATGGCGGACATTATGCAGGAAATGGGAGAACAGGATCGTCAGGTAATCAGTATTACCCATTTGCCGCAAATTGCTGCGCGCGGATGTGCACATTATAAAGTATATAAGCAAGATAACGAAACCGAAACCAATAGCCACATACGCCGTCTGGCAGATGAGGAGAGGGTAGAGGAAATAGCCCATATGCTCAGTGGGGCTACTTTGACAGAAGCTGCTTTGAATAATGCAAAGGCGCTTCTTGGTATCAAAAGATAGCCTTTAATTTTTAATTTCTAATTTTAATTTCTCAAAGATGGTTGATAAGAGTGAAATGATTTTCGGCGTTCGCGCTGTGATAGAAGCAATACAGGCAGGAAAGGAAATCGATAAGATTCTGGTGAAGAAAGACATTCAGAGCGATTTATCCAAAGAACTTTTTGCTGCGCTAAAAGGAACTTTGATTCCGGTGCAACGTGTTCCGGTGGAACGCATTAACCGCATTACCCGTAAGAATCATCAAGGGGTGATTGCTTTTATTTCATCCGTTACGTATCAGAAGACAGAAGACTTGGTACCTTTTCTTTTCGAAGAAGGCAAGAACCCGCTGTTCGTCATGTTGGATGGTGTGACTGATGTTCGTAACTTTGGTGCCATAGCTCGTACCTGTGAGTGTGCAGCGGTAGATGCTGTTATCATTCCTGCTAAAGGAAGCGTGACGGTGAATGCTGATGCAATGAAAACATCTGCCGGAGCATTGCATGTTCTGCCGGTTTGCCGTGAGCAAAATCTGAAGGTTACATTGCAATATCTCAAAGATAGTGGTTTCCGCATTGTGGCAGCTACAGAAAAGGGTGACTATGATTATACCAAAGCTGATTATACAGGACCGATGTGTATCATAATGGGAGCTGAAGATAAAGGTGTTTCTTATGAGAACCTGGCTCTTTGCGATGAGTGGGTGAAAATCCCAATGCTGGGTACTATCGAGTCGCTCAATGTTTCTGTTGCGGCAGGTATTTTGATTTATGAAGCTGTGAAACAAAGAACCAACTAAGATATGAAGAAGAACTTGTTGTTGACGCTCGCCCTCTGTTTGCTGGCACAGTGGAGTGTAGCCCAGGCACCCAAATGGGTGGAAAAAGCCAAGCGTGCTGTTTTCTCGGTGGTCACTTATGACGAGAGTGATAAGATACTTAATACGGGAAATGGATTTTTTGTTACCGAAGATGGAATTGCTCTGTCTGATTATAGCTTGTTTAAAGGTGCGCAGCGTGCCGTTGTCATTAATTCGGAGGGTACACAAATGCCTGTGGAAGTTATTATGGGAGCAAATGACATGTATGATGTTGTGAAGTTCCGTGTAGCGATTTCAGGAAAAAAAGTACCTGCATTAGTGGTAGCTCCTGTGGCCCCGACTGTAGGTGCAAGCATTTATCTGTTACCTTATTCTACACAGAAAGATCGTTCCTATACTACCGGACAGGTGAAAGAAGAGTCTAAGGTAGAGGGACAATATCATTATTATACACTTGATATGCAGCTGAAGGACAAAATGGTAAGTTGTCCGGTAATGACTGCTGAGGGACAAGTATTCGGTCTGGCACAGAAATCTTCTGGAAAAGATACAGCTACCATTTGCTATGCAGTAGGTGCCGATTATGCTATGGCTCAAAAGATAAGTCCTCTTTCTTTCAATGATCATACTTTATTGAGTATCGGCATTAAGAAAGCATTGCCTGAGACGGAAGAACAAGCATTGGTTTATCTCTATATGGCTTCTTCACAGCTTGCACCGGAGAAATACACCGAGTTGCTGAATGAGTTTATATCTCAGTATCCCAACAGTGCTGACGGTTATCTTCGTCGTGCAAACAATCAAATCTTCCAGTCGAAGGAGGCAAGTTCAATGGATAAGGTTGCTGCTGATATGGATAAGGCACTTGAAGTGGCACAAAAGAAAGATGATGCATACTTCAATCGTGCCAAACTGATTTATGGTTATCAGTTGGATAAACCTGAAAAAACCTATAAAGATTGGACATATGACAGGGCTTTGGATGAGGTTCGTAAAGCGATTGCAATCGAAGCTCTTCCGGTTTATGTTCAGTTGGAAGGTGATATCCAGTTTGCCAAGAAGGACTATGCGGCTGCTCTTGCCAGTTATGAGAAGGTGAATGATTCCAATATTGCCTCTCCGGCTACATTCTTTAGTGCCGCTAAGACGAAAGAATTGATGGAAGCAGCTCCGGAAGAAGTGTTGGCTTTGATGGATAGTTGTATGGCGCGTTTCGTGCAACCGTATAGTGAAGAAGCTGCTCCTTATCTGCTGGAACGTGCCCAGATGCGCCTGAATGCCGGACAAGGAAGAGGTGCGATGCTTGATTATGATGAATACTATAAAGCGGTTCGTGGCAATGTGAATGATGTGTTCTATTATTATCGCGAACAGGCGGCCGTTCAGGCAAAGCAGTTTCAGCGTGCGTTGGATGATTTGGCAAAAGCTATTGAACTTAATCCGAAAGAGCTGACTTATTTTTCGGAACTTGCGGTGGTGAACATTCGTGTGGGGAGAAATGAAGAAGCGATCAAGGTGCTGAAAGATGCTTTGGAAATTGATTCTAAATATGCTGAAGCTTATCGTTTGATAGGAGTTGCCCAGCTACAGTTAAAGCAAAACAAAGAGGCTTGTGCCAGTTTCGCAAAAGCTAAGGAACTGGGTGATCCGAATGTTGATGCTTTAATAGAAAAACACTGTAAGTGATAGTATTGCAGATGATATCTTTATAAAAAAGGCTCTGCTTTCACAAGCTGAGCCTTTATCGGGAAACTCCCGTGTCAAAAAAGAATTAGCTAAGTCTAGGTTTTAAAACAGGTATAAGTGAATTTTTCTTTTGTGTATAATCCTATTAAGTAAATGCATGAAGTTGCAGAATACTGCATAAGATACCAATTTTTTTTCTTGAATGAATCATAAATTGTTGAATACTAAAATAATATTAGAATGAAAAAAGTAATTTGCAGTCAGAAAGCTCCGGGAGCTATTGGTCCTTACAGCCAGGCTATCGAAGCAAATGGAATGATATTTGTATCTGGTCAATTACCTATTGATGCGACTACCGGACAGATGGCAGAAGGTGCTGAAGCACAGGCACGTCAGTCATTGGAGAACATCAAGCATATCCTTGGAGAAGCAGGTTTGACGATGGCAAATATCGTCAAGACTACTGTTTTCCTACAGGATATGTCATTGTTTGCAGATATGAATAAAGTATATGCTACCTATTTTGATGGTGATTTCCCTGCCCGTTCGGCTGTTGCAGTGAAAGCCCTGCCGAAAGATGCTTTAGTGGAGATTGAGTGCATCGCGGTTCGCTAACAAATCGGCAACAATAAAACTACTGCCTCCTACGAAGATAAAGTCTTCCGGGAGGCTTTTTTCTTGTGCAGCCCGCACGGCAGAGGGAACATCTGGATAGCAATTTCCTTGCAATCCGGCCTCAGAGGCAAGTTGGGCAAGTTCGCTTTCAGGTAATGCACGCCTTACGCTGGCTTTTGTGAAGTAATATTCGGCTTCTTGGGGTAATAATGCTAATACACCGTGTATGTCTTTGTCGTTTACCATACCTATAATCATATGTAGTTTCCGGTAAGATTGCTGTTTCAACTGCTCTGTGATATAGGTGATGCCACCTACATTGTGTCCGGTATCGCATATCAGGGTAGGGGCATCCTGCAATTTTTGCCAGCGTCCCATCAGGCCGGTCAGTTCACAGACATAGGCGAAGCCACTTCGAACAGCCTGCTCACTCAGATTGTATCCGGCTTTCCGTAGTTCTGGGATGGCTGTGAGTAACGTGCGGGTATTTTTAGTTTGATATAATCCTTTCAGCTCACATTCCAATCCGGGGTAATCATCCTTTTCATCTTCTTCTGCAAAGAGAATGGGAGCACCTACTTCGCGAGCCTTTTTTGCAAATACAGGTTTTGTTTCAGGAGTCGTTTCTCCGATTATGACAGGTATTCCACTTTTAATGATCCCGGCTTTTTCTCCCGCTATCTTTTCTAATGTATTACCCAGGAATTGGGTATGGTCAAAACTAATATTGGTGATGATACATAGATCCGGGTGTACAATATTGGTGCAATCCAGTCTTCCGCCAAGTCCTACTTCGATAACCGCTACATCTACATGTTCATCAGCGAAATACCGGAATGCCATAGCGGTAGTCAATTCAAAGAAAGAAGGATGCAGAGGCTCAAAAAAATCACGTTCTTTTTCTACAAACCGGACTACATATTCTTCCGGGATAGGCTGTCCGTTTATTCGGATACGTTCGCGGAAATCTACGAGGTGCGGAGATGTGTAGAGGCCTACCCGGTACCCCGCTTCCTGCAAGATAGCAGCAAGAGTGTGCGAGCATGAACCTTTGCCATTCGTACCTCCTACATGGATACTGTGGAAGTTCCGGTGCGGGTGTCCGAAGTGTTCATCCAGTGCCAATGTATTCTCCAAACCTTCCTTGTATGCCGAACTTCCCACCTGTTGAAACATAGGGACACTGTTATATAAGTATAATAAAGTGTTCTGATAATCCATCTTTTAAAATATTTAACGAGAAAGCAAACTATTCTCTCTTTTTAATTCCTATCTTAGAAGCTGCAAAGATAATGCAAACTGAGAGCAGAATAAAATGAACTTGTTCATTTTTTATGCCGAAGTACAGCTAATCTTCGCTTTGGAGGCAATATCAACAATTTAAATCTAAAAGAGTATGGGAGCAAAGAAAAATTTTGTGATTGATACGAACGTAATCCTTCACGACTATAACTGTCTTAAGAATTTCCAAGAGAACGACATTTATCTTCCCATCGTAGTTCTTGAAGAATTGGACAAATTCAAGAAAGGGAATGAACAGATAAACTTCAATGCCCGTGAATTTCTCCGCGAGCTCGATTTAGTTACCGATGACAATCTTTTTAATAAGGGTGCTTCTCTGGGCGAAGGACTGGGAAGTTTGTTTGTAATTGCCGGTTCGGTGGATGCTCCGGATGTGTTCGATTCATTCCCCGAGCGTATTCCCGATCATAAGATTCTGGCTGTAGTGGACTGGTTGACGCGCCAAAAGAAGGATATGAAAACCATCCTGGTGACAAAAGACGTGAACCTCCGGATGAAAGCACGTTCCATAGGCTTACTTTGCGAAGATTATATCAACGACAAGGTGATAAATGTGGATATATTTGAAAAGTCAAATGAGGTGTTTGAGGGAATTGATCCTGCTTTGATAGACCGGATTTATTCTTCCAGAGAAGGACTGGATATCAGTGAGTTTGATTTCAAAGATATCATCCATCCGAATGAATGTTTTATCTTGAAAAGTGACAGGAATAGTGTACTTGCCCGTTACAATCCTTTTACACATTCCATTTGTCGGGTGAATAAAACAAAGAACTATGGCATTGAACCCCGGAATGCCGAACAAAGTTTTGCTTTTGAAGTGTTGACCGATCCAAACATCAAATTGGTTGCTTTGACAGGTAAAGCCGGTACAGGAAAAACATTGTTGGCTCTGGCAGCTGCCCTTAGTCAAATGAATGACTATAAACAGATTTTGCTGGCGCGTCCGATTGTTGCTTTATCCAATAAAGACATCGGTTTCCTGCCGGGTGATGCCAAAGAAAAGGTAGCTCCTTACATGCAACCCTTGTTTGATAATCTGAATGTGATCAAACGTCAGTTTGCTTCTAACTCAACAGAGGTAAAACGTTTGGAAGATATGCAGAAAAGTGAGCAACTGGTTATTGAAGCATTAGCTTTCATCCGTGGACGTAGTTTGAGTGAAACTTATTGCATTATTGATGAAGCACAAAACTTGACTCCGCATGAGATCAAAACCATCATAACCCGTGCGGGTGAGGGTACGAAAATGGTGTTTACCGGTGATATCCAACAGATAGACCAACCTTATCTCGACAGTCAGTCCAATGGCTTGGTTTACATGATTGATCGTATGAAAGATCAGAACCTTTTTGCTCACGTAAATTTGTTAAAAGGAGAACGTAGCCAATTAAGTGAATTAGCCAGTAATTTGATGTAACAGAGCTTTATAGGTCGTAAATATGGTGGCAAAGTTATACCTGTAACTTTGCCACCATTTAATTTTATCACACATTTTTATCTTTTTCTTGTCCTATTTGATAAAAAATAATGTATCTTTGCCTCGCCTAAAACAAAACTGTCAAACGAAATGAAACATAAAATTTTTCATCGGTACCTTTCAGCAAAGGTATTGCCGATTTGGACTATTCTGTTGATCGATGTATTGATAATCGTCGTATCCAGCTTATTGGCTTATGCGCTTCGATATGATTTCCGGAGTATTTTCCTGGAATCCTCTACCATTGACAAAACGATTGTATGGACGGTCATTGTCAACTTAGTCTTCTTTAGGGTGTTCCGCACCTATTCCAACGTATTGCGCTTTTCTTCGTTTATAGACATTATGCGCATTTTTGTTTCATTGACGGTGTCTTATGCACTGTTAATGATTTCGAGTGTGCTTTTGGCAAGTTATCTGGATATTCGTCTGGCACCTGTGAGTGTGCTGTTTATGGCGTATATCATTAGCTTTGCCATTATGTCTTGCTCACGTATAGTTGTGAAGATGTTCTATGAACTTCTGAATTTTGATGGAAGTCATAGTGCCAATGTCTTTATATATGGTGCTAAGGAAGCGGGAGTGAACATTGCGAAAGCGTTGCGCGTCAATCTGCGTAATCACTATCGTCTGCGTGGTTTCATAGCGGATGAGCCGGAATTGATTAATAAGGTGATGATGGGCGTAAAGGTATTCCCGAATGACGAGTCTCTGATTGATGTATTGAATGACCGCGATGTGCATACAATTATTATTTCGCCGGCTAAAATGGAAGAACTGAAGAAGTCTGATATGGCCGATCGTCTTCTGGCACACAACATCAAGCTTATGACTGCACCTCCTTTGAGCGAGTGGAGCGGACAGACTTTGAACCGTACTCAGTTGAAAGAAATTCAGATTGAAGATCTTCTGCAACGCGATCCTATTGAAATAGATATTCATAAGGTAGCTTCCCATCTCGAAGGAAAGCGCGTAATGATTACCGGTGCCGCTGGTTCTATCGGTAGCGAAATAATGCGTCAGGTAGCTTCCTTCAATCCTTATAAGCTAATTCTGGTAGATCAGGCGGAGACTCCGTTGCATGATATTCGTCTGGAATTGCAGGATCGTTGGCGTGACATTGATGCAGAGACTATTATTGCGGATATTTCCAATGCTACGCGTATGGAAGATATCTTCAAGGAATACCAACCGCAATACATTTTCCATGCAGCGGCTTATAAGCATGTGCCGATGATGGAAGATAATGTTTCCGAGTCCATTCAGATCAATGTGTTCGGTACGCGTACACTGGCTGATTTGGCTGTAAAATACGGTGCTGAGAAGTTTGTAATGATCTCTACGGATAAGGCTGTAAATCCGACCAATGTAATGGGATGTTCCAAGCGTATCTGTGAGATTTATGTGCAGTCTTTAGCTAAGAAACTTCAGGAGAAAGGCGGGCATGTGACGCAATTCATTACAACACGTTTCGGTAATGTGTTAGGTTCTAATGGCTCGGTAATTCCACGTTTTCGTGATCAGATTCAACGTGGTGGTCCTGTAACAGTGACACATCCTGAGATTATCCGTTATTTCATGACTATTCCCGAAGCTTGCCGTCTGGTACTTGAAGCCGGTAGCATGGGGAATGGCGGTGAGATTTATATCTTTGATATGGGTAAACCGGTGAAGATTGTGGATCTTGCCAAGCGTATGATCAGCCTTTCCGGACGTACGGATGTGAAGATTGAGTTCACTGGATTGCGTCATGGTGAAAAACTGTATGAAGAGTTGCTGAATGTGAAAGAACTGACAAAGCCGACTTATCATGAGAAGATTATGATTGCTACAGTTCGCGAATATGATTATGATGAGGTGAAGCAACGCATTCAGAAGTTGATAGAGGTTAGTTACACGTATGATCAGATGCAGATTGTAGCTGCTATGAAGGATATTGTTCCTGAGTTTATCAGCAAGAATTCATGCTTTGAAGCCTTGGATAAGAAACCCGAATAAAGAAAAAGTTCCTATGTAAAGGAAACGCCAATATATGTAATGCCCCGTAACAATATATGTTAGATATGCTAACAATATATGTTACGGGGCATTACTTATAATGATATGTTGTGCGGTTCCTGTTTATTTTTTACTGGAGAAATATTTCATGAACTGAGTACGTTCGAAGGTATTTACTCCATTCAAGTCGCTGATATTCAGCATTCCCTTGAATTGAGGGATGTTTTCCATGCCTTTGCGATCCATCCATAAGTTCAGGAAGTGGATATATTCTCCTACAAGGGCATAACTGTTCTGATAGAATGCGCTACAAATCTCTACAGCTGAAGCTCCTGCCAAAATTGCTTTTACAATGCCTTCGGGAGAGTGAATACCACCTGATGCTGCATAATCCAGCTTATTCACAGCTGCGGAAGCGATACCGATCCAGCGTAAGGCTTTAACCAGGTCAGCTCCTGTGCTGAATACATTTCCTGAGATTTGCTTCATCTTTTCGATATCAATATCCGGCTGATAGAAGCGGTTGAATAATACCACGGCAGCTGCTCCGTTGGCATATAGCTGATCTATCAGAGCTATCGGATTAGTCAGGTTATCACCCAGCTTCATGATGATCGGAATACGTACCGTCTTTTTGATGTGGCTGAGAATATCGATATGGCGTTGTTCGAATGAACCGTAATTGTATTGCATATCTGTTTGGAGAGCCAGGATATTGATTTCTATAGCATCAGCTCCTGCTGCTTCCATTTGTTGTGCAAATCCTACCCATTCAGCATCCTGATAGCAGTTTATGCTGGCAATAACAGGAATGGGGCATACTTTTTTAGTATCCTTAATCAGTTCCAGATACTCTGACAGTTTATGTTGGCGGACGTATTCTACCAAGTAATCACTGCCTTCAGGATACATATTCGGATCTCCCAGCCAGTCAGCTTCCAACATGATCTGCTCTTCAAAAAGAGATTTCAGAACAATGGCACCGACACCGGCTTCATAGAATTTCTGATTTTTTTCAGCACTATCAGTTAAACCTGAGCTGCTGACGATAATCGGGTTTCTTAATTTTAACCCGGCAAAAGTAGTTTTTAATGTTGCCATGGTAATAATGTTTAATGAATAATGATTAATACGTTCTGTCTCCAAAGATTTTGCTTCCTACGCGTATCAGAGTACTTCCAGCAGCAATAGCTTGGTGATAATCGTGGGACATTCCCATGGACAACTCCCGAAAAGCCTCCGTGTCGGCAAACCATGAGTCTTTCACTTCTTTGAAGAAGCTACTTAATGAACAAAATTCCTTCTCTATTTGTTCATTGTCGTCTGTATTTGTTGCCATACCCATCAGACCGCATAATTGTATGTTACTGAGAGTTTTCCATTCACCGGCTGCTAACATTTCCCGACATTCGCCAAAACTAAAACCAAATTTGGTTTCTTCTTCTGCAATGTGCAGTTGCAACAGGCAGTTGACTACTTTTCCGGCTTTTGCAGCTTGCTTATTGACTTCTACAAGGAGTTTGTATGAGTCAATTCCGTGGATCAGAGCCACGTAGGGCACGATAAACTTGATTTTATTGGTTTGCAGATGCCCGATAAAGTGCCATTCAATGTCTTTGGGAAGACTTTCGTACTTGGCAGTCATTTCCTGTACTTTGCTTTCCCCAAATATTCGTTGTCCGGTGCGATAGGCTTCTTCTATCGCTTCATTGGGGTGAAATTTGGAGACAGCTACCAGTCGCACCCCATCAGGCAGTTCGCTTAGCACTTGTTGAAGATTCTCTGCAATATTCATGATTAGAAAATTGAAATATGAAATTCAAAAGTTGAAGATCAAAGCATTCTGTGTTTACGCTAATCACTTCAACTTTCAATTCTCAAAAGATTAAACTTCCGGTTTGTCATTGGGTTCCGCGCTATACGGATATACATCCATAAGGGGTGTTTCGGATACTAAAGCGATCTGGTAATCCGCCATCGTACCCTTCATACCTTCATCCAGTTTCTTAACAGCATCGCGCAGGTCGGCAGCTTGTACCAATACCTGAGTGGATGTTTTCTTTTCAGCTCCACTCTTTTCGTCCAGAGTAATAAAGATCAGTTTACACTTGAACCAACGGTCGGCAGCCTCTTCTTCGCTGGGGAATAATTCACTATAGTTGGCACGTTTGATGTCTGATACTGTAAATTCGCCTGAAATAAACGGCGTCATTTCTTCAATGATGCGTGCTTCCGCTTCCGTAAAGCTGAGTGCGTCCACCAAATAAGGTTCTGTAACTTTCTTGTTCATACCGTTTTCCATCACTTTTTCGTAACGGATCTTGCACTCAAACCATGTATGCATTGCCATAATTCCTTTGTTTTTTAATTATGAATTTATATTCTTGTTATAAAACTGACTACAAAGATAATGCAATTTGAGTGCATAACTTTCATGCTCGCATGAAAAAGTTATGCTGAGATTTTTTATTGTTTCTTTTTATGACTGGTACTTCATCCTTGAAAATGTACTTCTACATAATTTGTCTCATAGTATCAGAAATATCTGTTGTCAAATAAAAGAGCCTAAATAGAGGCAATCGCCTGTATATCATTGATTGGAGGGAGTGTGATTTCTCGCTGTTATTGCTGTTCTTTGGCGCGTTAAACCTATAAAAACAACAAAATTATGGTAGTAGCTTATTTAAGAGTAAGTACAGAAAAACAATTTCTGGCTAATCAACGTGAAGAACTTCTGCGTTTTGCAGAGAAGAATGGATTGCAGATTGACAAATGGTACACCGAAACGGTGAGTGGTAGTGTGAGAAGCAAAGACCGGAAGCTATCGGGGGTGTTGAACCGAATGCAAAGAGGTGACTCGCTGATTGTGACGGAAATTTCAAGATTAAGTCGTACAATGTTGGAAATCATGACGATTCTTAATTCTTGTATCAAGAAAGAAATTGTTCTGTACAGCACAAAAGAGGGGTATGTATTTCAAAATGACATGAACAGCAAGGTATTGGGGTTCGCATTCGGATTAATGGCAGAGATAGAACGTAATCTGATTTCCATGCGAACAAAAGAAGCATTGGCGAGGCGCAGGCAAGAGGGGGTAAAATTGGGACGAAAGAAAGGAACCTGTCCTGCTATGAGGGTACTTCGTGAGAACAAAAGACGTTTGATAAAAGATGCTCAACGAGGTGTTTCCTGTTCGGAGCTGGCTCGCCAGATGGGAGTATCCCGAACTACTATGCATCGTTTCCTGAAGTGTAACTAATGAGAAAACGAGTTGACAAGTTCCTGTTTCCAGGCACTTTAGTCAACTCGTTTCTCCGGGCAGTGGAATTCTTAACTATCCTACGGGAATTTCTTTATCTTCGTTTTCCTCTTTCATGTTTTTTCCACGTTTATGCAAACTCTTCAGTTCAAATGACAACATGATGCGGAAGAATCCGATAATCAGGAATGCGAATGAAATCATGTAAACTGCATAGAGAGCGCCTATTGCCGGTTGCCATAAGATGATGAGCGAACAAATTACGGCTAATATGCCGAAAGCAATATACCAGCCCCAGTCTCTTGTACCATATCTTTTCAGATCCATGGCATAGCCGACAGATGAGAAGCCCCGGAACATCAGCCAGAATGCAATAATGAAAGGAATAACTTCCATACTCAGTAATGGATAAGCTATCAGGTAGAAACCGAATATCATGTCGATGATACCTCCGGCCAAATACCAGCCCCAACTGGATACATTTTTCCGGTTGCTTACAGCAAAAGAAATCTCCAGCAAACCGCTGAATAACATGGATATGCTGAACAGGATACTCAAAACAGCGTAGCCGCTCAACGGTGCGAACATCAGGCTGACGGCAACTACTACGTAGAGTATGCCAAGCAAGAGAGAGAGCCACCAGTTTTTTACTTCGCATTGAAGTTCGTCAAATAAAGTTTTCATGCAAATTGAATTTTAAATGGTTATTGTAATCATGTTTGTGAGAGTAACAATTTACAGTTGGAAAAGTTTTGAGCGAACTTTTCTAACAGTTCGTTTGTTATATAAACATATAAAAAAAGAAAACTATGGCTACAACAAAATTCAAGGGACAACCGGTTAAGATTATCGGTGAGTTTATAAAAACAGGAACAGTTGCTCCTGATTTCGAGTTAGTAAAGACTGACCTTTCTTCTTTTTCTTTGAAAGATATGAAAGGAAAGAATGTGATATTGAATATCTTCCCGAGTTTGGACACTAGTGTTTGTGCAACGTCTGTGCGCAAGTTTAATAAGTTGGCAGCAAGTCTGCCTGATACCGTGGTATTGGCGATTTCCAAAGACTTGCCTTTTGCTCACGCTCGTTTCTGTACGACGGAAGGTATTGAAAATGTAATTCCTTTGTCTGATTTCCGTTTTTCGGATTTCGATGAAAGCTATGGCGTACGTATGGCAGATGGACCATTGGGCGGTTTGCTGGCACGTGCAGTAGTTATCATTGGTAAAGATGGAAAAGTGATGTATACTGAACTGGTACCCGAAATCACTCAGGAGCCGGATTATGACAAAGCAATAGAGGCTGTGAAGAAATAGTAAATTCAGATTTTTAAATAGCAATAAAAAAGATAAGGTGCACAAGGGTCGTGAGGCTATTGTGCACTATTTGTTTTTTATATAGTGAGTTGGCGTGTGAATTGATTGTGGATTATCTTTTGTGTATTTTATTTGCTTTATGGTGAGTAACTGACTTTTTTTGTTTTACTTTGTACCATGAAATCAAGTATTAATAGATAACAAAGAAAAATGGAACGAGGTTTAAAAGACTACGCCTTACTCATGCTGAAAGGTGTGGGAATGGGAGCAGCCGATGTGGTTCCCGGAGTATCGGGAGGAACAATTGCTTTTATTGTGGGAATTTATGATGAACTGATAGATTCGATAAAAAGCATCAACGGAAAAAGTTTAAAGTTGTTTTTTACAGGAAAATGGGGAGCGTTCTGGAAAGCCATTAATGGTAATTTTTTAATTTCCATTGTAGCTGGAATCGCTGTCAGTGTATTTTCGTTGGCTAAGGTTATTACATGGTTGCTTACGGATCATCCGGTAATGGTTTGGGCTTTCTTTTTCGGACTGGTGCTGGCTTCCACCTGGTTTGTGGGGAAAGATATAAAGGAGTGGAATAAGAAAACAATTCCGGCTTTTATCATAGGAGTGGCAGTTGCTTATTACATTACGGTGGCAACTCCTGCTGAAACGCCATCCAATCTGTTTTTCATTTTCCTTTGCGGTGCGATTGCTATTTGCGCAATGATCTTGCCGGGCATATCGGGTAGTTTTATTTTGGTACTGTTAGGCAAATACTTCTATATAATGGAAGCGGTCAAGACATTTGATATAGCGACTTTATTAGTATTCTTGGCAGGCGCCTGTATAGGTATAACTACTTTTTCACGAGTTCTTTCATATGCACTAAAGAACTTTCGTAATATTACGTTGGCGGTATTGACCGGCTTTATGCTGGGGTCTCTTAATAAGGTATGGCCATGGAAAGAAACGCTTGAAACGTTCACAGACAGTCATGGAGTAGTGAAGCCACTGGTTGAAGCGAATATCCTTCCTAATCAATATATTGTTGAAGCTGTAGTATTGATGATTGTTGGTTTCTTCCTGGTATATTTTTTGGAGAAGCTTTCTACACGTAGCGCTAAATAAGGATACCCTCTACAATATAAAAAAACAGAGAGTAAAGCGATCAGCTTTACTCTCTGTTTTTTTTATTGCAATGCTTTTATGATATTTTGCATATAAACAGCCAGATCTTCCCGGTCTTCATTTTCCATCATAGCCTGCATTTTCTCCAGTTCTTTCAGATCAAAGGGGCGGGTACACTTCTGATTGTACTTTATGAAGTTTTCCTTATCATGCAGCGTCATGTAGAGAACGGTCAACTTTTCATTGATACCTTCAAATTCCGGTTCTAACTCACAAACACGTTCAAAAGCTATTTTCGCATAATCCAGATACCCGATTTCCATGCTGTGCATACCTATTTCATTCCAGGTATCAGCGCTAGGAGCACAATTCAAGGCCTTTGCCCATTGCTTTATTCCCTTTTCGTAGTCACCTTCTTCGACGTACATGCGGCTTTCAATCAGGTAGGCTTCAGGATCTTTCGGTTCCAGCTTTTGGGCTTTCTTACAATACTGGTGCGCTTTGCGCTTCTTTTTCATTTTGGAAAGGCAAAGCCCTGCATTGGCATATAGGCTGGGTAGAGTAGGTGCGGGAGTTTCTTCCGCTTCGTTAGCCTGGATTGCTTTTTCCAGATTTTCGTATCCTTCTTCCCATTCGCCTTTGGATACCTTGCATAAACCGATATAGGTATAGACAAACTCAGGAGCCAGCCCATGCATCTGCTCAGCTTTCTGATAACATTCCAGAGCTGCATCCTCATTACCCAACTGGTAAAAACAATGCCCTTTCATTACATAGGCGTCTGCAAATTCGTCATCACCTATCAATGCATAGTCGCAGGCATCAATTGCCTGGTCGAAGTTCAAATCTTCAAAATGGCATCTTGCCAGTCCGAACCAGTAGGGAGCCGAATATGGATTCTGATCTATCAGTTGGTTATATAGAGGAATTGCTTCTTCTATCATGCCTTTCCCATAATAACAGTCTGCAACTACGGCAATGTAAGCTTCTTCATCGGCATATTCTTCCTTTACCGGGTTGAGCCATGCCAGAGCCTTGTCCGGATAGCCCATATCGAGGTACATATAAGATACATCGACTACATTTGCCAGATCCTCTTTATCTTCAATCGTATCGAGTAACTGTTCGGCATCATCCAGCTTACCTTCACTCAGCAGCAAGTGAGCACGTACCACCTTGGCTTCCGGCGAATAGGTATCGGGAAGGTTTTCGATGATTTCACGTGCCTTTGCTCTTTTTCCGCTATCCAGATGCAGGTAAGCATATTCTATCATTAATGCCGTACTGTCGGGATGTAGCTTTAGGCCATATTCTGCAATTTCTAAAGCCTTATCATAATTCTTTTTGGTGCCATACCAGTCGGCAAGGTCAGCCAAATCGTCTGCGTCCAGATAAAATGGTTGTTTCGCGGACATTGCCAATTCATATTGTTCGGCAAGTTCCTGAAGTTCTTTATCTCTGCCGGACAGCAGGTTTTTATTGCTCATTAATAGTTTACTCCTATAATCCTTACTTTATTTGTTAATCTTGCCCCAGGTATCTTTCAACCCTACAGTACGGTTGAATACCATCTTTTCCGGTGTGGAGTCCGGATCTACATTGAAGTAACCGATGCGCTGGAACTGCAAGTAAGTAAGCGGTTTCATGCCTGCGGCATATTTCTCAATGTAGCAACGGGGCAGTATATGCAATGAATCCGGGTTGATGATTTCTTTCATCGCTTCCAGAGCATCGCAGTTTTTAGCTTCGCGAATAGCGGCAAGCTCGTCGCGTGGGTTCTCCACTTTCCACAGACGGTCGTAGAGGCGTACTTCGGCTTCGAGACAATGGTCGCAGCTGACCCAATGCAAGGTACCTTTCACCTTACGGTTTGCTTCGGGCATACCGCTCTTGGTGTTCGGGTCGTATTCGCAATATACTTCGACTATTTCTCCGGCTTCATTTTTCTTGCAACCGGTGCACTTTACGATATAAGCATTCTTCAGGCGCACTTCCTGTCCCGGAGTCATACGGAAATATTTTTTGGGAGCATCCTCCATGAAGTCTTCACGTTCCATCCACAGCTCACGGCTGAATTCGATGAAGTGACTGCCTTCTTCCGGTTTTTCCGGATTATTGATAGCTTCCAGTTCTTCCACTTGTCCTTCGGGGTAGTTGGTAATAACCAGCTTCACCGGATTTACAACGGCAGATACACGAATTGCGCGGGAATTAAGGTCTTCGCGCAGGGCGCTTTCCAGCAAAGCAAATTCATTGAGTGCATCATAAGTGGTATATCCGATTTTATCGATAAACTTGTGGATAGACTCAGGAGAATATCCGCGACGGCGGAAACCACAGATGGTCGGCATACGGGGATCATCCCATCCGTTCACCAGTTTCTCTTTTACCAGAGTCAACAGATTACGTTTGCTCATCAGCGTATAGCTGAGGTTCAGTTTATTGAACTCATACTGGTGAGGGCGGTTATCATTCAAATCCTGTCCTTCTTTCACCCAGTCTACAAAAAGATCGTAGAGCGGACGGTGAGGAACGAATTCCAACGTACAGAGAGAATGGGTTACGCCTTCGAAGTAGTCGCTTTGTCCATGTGCGAAGTCATACATCGGATAAGCTTTCCAAGTGGTGCCCGTGCGATGGTGGGGATGGTTCACTACACGATAAATGATAGGATCGCGGAAGTGCATGTTCGGATTCGCCATGTCAATTTTGGCACGGAGCACCATAGCACCTTCTGCTATTTCACCTGTATTCATCTTCTTGAACAAGGAAAGACTTTCTTCTATCGGGCGGTTGCGGTAGGGACTTTCCACACCCGGTTGGGTAGGAGTACCTTTCTGCTGTGCGATTTGCTCGGAAGTCTGCTCGTCAATATATGCTTTACCTTCTTCAATGAGGCGGATGGCAAAGTCCCACAATTGCTGGAAGTAATCGGACGCATAGTATTCATTACCCCATTGGTAACCCAGCCATTGAATATCTTCTTTGATGGCTTCTACATATTCCACATCTTCCTTGGTAGGATTGGTATCATCGAAACGCAGATTGCAGATGCCATTGTGGTCGGCTGCAATACCAAAATCAAGGCAAATAGCCTTGGCGTGACCGATGTGGAGGTATCCGTTGGGTTCGGGCGGGAAACGCGTTTGCACCTTACCACCGTTTTTACCCTCTTTTAAATCTTTCTCAACAATTTGTTCAATGAAGTTGAGGCTCTTTTTTTCGCCTACTTCTTCGCTCTTAATATCTGCCATAATGGTATGTATATATTCTAAAAATCAAGCTACAAAAGTAAGACATTTTTTTCGTTTATCCTTATTTCACGGGAATATATCCACTCTTTTTAATGATTTCCTGACCGGCAGGTGACAGGATGAAACTGATGAGTGGGTTTACTTGTCCGGCGTTTTCCGTATTATAGTAATAATACAGAGGTCGTACGATGGGGTAACTCTTGTCTGTGGCACTTTCCATTGTGGGCGGCGCAAAGTGTTTACCGTCATAAGATACGGAAAGTGACTTGACGCGAGGGGAGAGATAAGCCAGCCCTACGTACCCTATTGCTCCCTTCGTCTGACTGACGGATTGGATAATGGCTCCGGTGGCGGGCATGGAAAGGCTACTGCTCATATAATTTTTATTTTTGAGAACGCTTTCCTTGAAAAACTCATAGGTGCCCGAAGATGTTTCACGGGAATATACTACGATTTTACGATCATCTCCACCCACTTGCTTCCAGTTTGTTATTTTTCCCCGGAAGATATCTTCCAGTTGTTGGCGTGTCAGTTGTTTCACGGGGTTGGAAGGGTGTACCACGACGGCGAGGGCATCGTAGGCGACGATTACTTCTTCTACTTCCTTGCCTGCGGACTTTACTTTCATTTTCTCGCTGAACTTGATGGGGCGGGATGCCATGGCGATATCCGTTGTTCCGTCCAATAAAGCGGAAATACCCACGCCGGTACCGCCACCCGTGACGGTAATCCGGGCATCGGGATTGAGCGCCATAAACCTTTCAGCGGTCTGTTGTGCTACGGGGAGTACAGTGTCGCTGCCTTTAATACGCTGTGCTTGCATGCTACTTGCAGCTAATGTCAGGAGTAGGATAATACTTATTCTTTTCATAATAGGTATTGTTTATAATTACTTTATGTAGTAAACTAATGATAGTATAACAACCTTCATACTACTCTTTTTGTTTATTCTCTGCAAATAAAGCAATCGTGTATTACGATGCTATTACAAAGCTTGTGTTTTTGCGGGTTGTAACGCTTTTGTAATATGTTTGAAACATTTCTTTCAAATGTTAGTCACACTCTCTTAACATCGGCCCCGTTTCTTTGCATGCAGAATATCAACAGGTATTTATGAAGAAACTTTTTGAAAAAATAGTAGAAGGTATATTGGCTTGCAGTGGTTTCGTAACAAGCATTACCATTGTGCTTATCATCCTGTTTCTCTTTTCCGAGGCGTTGGGATTGTTCAACAGCCGGGTGATTGAAGAGGGATATGTATTGGCATTGAATAAAGATAATAAGGTTACTGAGCTGACACCGGCTCAGATAAAAGATGTTTTCGACGAGGAAATAACAAACTGGAATGAGGTCGGAGGGCAGGATATGCCTATCCGGCTTTTCCGTTTGGAGGATATCACCCAGCATTATACCGAAGAAGAACTGGGCCCTTCTTATGAACACGCCGGAGCAAGAATTACCGAGTTGGTGAAGCGTACACCGGGCATCATTGCTTTTGTGCCGCAACAGTTTATTGTCCGGCAGGACTCCGTACACTTGTTGCGCGATAATACGATTTCAGTGAAAGATGTCTTTGCCGGTGCCGAATGGTTTCCTACGGCTACACCTGCCGCGCAATTTGGCTTTTTGCCACTGATAACGGGTACATTATGGGTGAGTCTTTTTGCCATTCTAATTGCTCTTCCGTTCGGTCTTTCGGTAGCTATCTATATGTCCGAAGTGGCAAATCCTAAGGTACGCAATTTGTTGAAGCCGATAATTGAGTTGCTGAGTGGTATTCCGTCAGTGGTATATGGCTTCTTCGGATTGATAGTCATTGTGCCGCTCATACAGAAAGTGTTCGACTTGCCGGTTGGCGAAAGCGGTCTGGCGGGAAGCATCGTATTGGCAATAATGGCATTGCCCACGATTATCACTGTGACAGAAGATGCCATGCGCAACTGTCCCCGTGCCATGCGTGAAGCCAGTCTGGCATTGGGAGCTTCGCAATGGCAAACTATATATAAGGTGGTGATACCCTATTCTGTATCGGGCATCACTTCCGGAGTAGTGCTGGGCATCGGACGCGCCATCGGAGAAACGATGGCGGTATTGATGGTGACAGGCAATGCGGCTGTTATACCGCATACCATTCTGGAGCCGTTGCGCACCATTCCCGCTACGATTGCAGCGGAACTGGGAGAGGCACCTGCCGGAGGAGCTCATTATGAAGCTTTATTCCTTCTGGGAGTAGTATTGTTCTTTATCAGTTTGCTGATCAACTTCACGGTGGAAGCTGTATCGGCCCGGAAAAGATAGTGTTTTACAGAGAAAAGTAAAATGAGTATGATAGATAGGAAACATCTTTCGCAACGCATTGCATTCGGTACATTCCGTTTGCTGAGCCTGACGGTGGTAGGGATACTCTTTGCCATTCTCGGCTTTATTATATATAAAGGTATAGGAGTTATCAGTTGGGAGTTTCTGACTACCGCGCCGAAGGACGGCATGACGGCAGGTGGTATTTGGCCTGCCATCGTCGGCACATTCTATCTGATGATAGGCAGTGCCCTGTTTGCCTTTCCGGTGGGAGTAATGAGTGGTATCTATATGAATGAATACGCTCCGAAGGGCTGGATCGTCCGTTTTATCCGCATGATGACGAATAATCTGAGTGGGATACCCTCCATTGTCTTTGGTCTTTTCGGTATGGCCCTGTTCGTTAACTATATGGGGTTTGGCGATAGTATCCTTGCCGGCTCTCTTACATTGGGATTGCTCTGCGTGCCTTTGGTGATCCGTACTACCGAAGAAGCGCTGAAAGCTATTCCCGATACCCTGCGTGAAGGAAGCCGGGCTTTGGGAGCTACCAAATTGCAAACCATCTGGCATGTGATTCTGCCAATGGCCATGCCGAATGTGATAACAGGGCTTATTCTTGCTTTGGGACGTGTTTCCGGTGAGACCGCACCCATCCTGTTTACTTGTGCCGCTTATTTTCTTCCTCAGTTGCCCACAAGTATCCTCGATCAGTGCATGGCATTGCCTTATCATCTATATGTTATTTCTACCAGTGGTACGGATATGGAAGCTCAGCTTCCGCTGGCTTATGGCACTGCTTTGGTTTTAATAATAATCATTCTCTTTGTAAATCTTCTGGCAAATGCCTTACGGAAGTATTTTGAGAAGAAAGTAAAGATGAACTAACGGGAATAATAAACAGTAAATGAAATGATTGGTAAAATAGAAGCAAATAATGTAAACTTCTGGTATGGTGACTTTCATGCTCTGAAAGGTATCAGTATGTCGATAGAAGAACGTTCGGTGGTAGCCTTTATCGGTCCTTCGGGATGCGGCAAGTCCACTTTCCTGCGGTTATTCAACCGTATGAACGATCTGATTCCCAATACCCGCCTGACAGGTGAAATCCATATTGACGGAAAGGATATCTACGGAAAAGATGTCCAGGTGGATGAACTCCGTAAGAAAGTAGGTATGGTGTTCCAGCGTCCTAATCCTTTTCCTAAAAGTATTTTCGAGAATGTGGCCTATGGCCTTCGGGTGAACGGGGTGACGGACAATAGTTTTATCCGCCAGCGTGTGGAAGAGTCCTTGAGGGGTGCCGCCTTGTGGGAAGAAGTAAAGGATAAGCTGAAAGTTTCCGCTTATGCACTTTCCGGCGGACAACAGCAACGCCTCTGCATAGCCCGTGCCATGGCTGTGTCTCCCTCCGTATTGCTGATGGACGAGCCGGCTTCTGCGCTCGATCCTATTTCTACGGCTAAAGTAGAGGAGCTTATTCACGAGTTGAAAGAACAGTATACAATTGTTATCGTTACACACAATATGCAGCAGGCTGCGCGCGTTAGTGATAAAACAGCATTCTTCTATTTGGGGCAAATGGTGGAATTTGACGATACCAAGAAGATATTTACGAACCCCGAGAAGGTGGAGACTCAGAACTATATTACGGGCCGTTTTGGATAGGCATTTGTTTCATTGCTTGAAACTCTGAGTTTCTCGGCGTGAAACCAACAGTTTCATTGCTTGAAACTCTGAGTTTCACGGCATGAAACCGGGAGTTTCACACAGAGAAACTAAAGGTGGCTCGCTGCAAGACTCAAAAGAGTGACAGGTTTCCTCTAATTAATCATACAAGTAATCTTAAAATAGAAATTTATGGTAAAGTTTATCGAATCGGAACTCGTCTTACTTAAAAAGGAAATAGACGAAATGTGGACCTTAGTATATAACCAGCTCGACCGGGCAGGGGAGGCAGTCTTGACTTTCGACCGCGAACTGGCGCAGCAAGTGTTGGTGCGCGAACGTCGCGTGAATGCCTTGGAATTGAAAATAGACAGTGACGTAGAAGATATTATTGCCCTGTACAATCCCGTAGCCATTGATCTGCGTTTTGTGCTTGCCATGCTGAAGATCAATACAAACCTGGAACGGTTGGGGGACTTTGCCGAAGGTATAGCCCGTTTCGTGCTGAACTGTAAGGAGCCTGTCCTCGATCCGGACCTTTTGAAGCAATTACGTCTGGAAGAAATGCAGGCGCAAGTACTTGCCATGCTGGAACTTGCCAAAAAGGCTCTTCAGGAAGAGAGTCAGGATCTGGCAACTTCAGTCTTTGCTAAAGACAATTTGTTGGATGAAATTAATGCTGAAGCTACTACGATTCTGGCAGGTTATATTGCTAAACATCCGGACAGTGTTCTTCCTTGCCTGAACCTGGTAAGTGTCTTCCGTAAGTTGGAGCGTTCCGGCGACCATATTACCAATATTGCCGAAGAAATAGTCTTCTTTATCGATGCGAAAGTGTTAAAACATAGCGGAAAAACGGACGAACATTATCCTTTAAGCAAGAAATGAGTTCTTTTTTAGGTAAAATTTAGCGTTTGTTAGAAAAATGCTATATATTTGTCCATTGAAAACGATTGCGGATGTGGAAAGGCTATAGAAGTGGTAATAAAACCAAAGAAATTTCAAAAAGATGTTATAAGACATGTTTTTTAATTTGGTAAGTAACCTGAAAAGCCGCTATATTTGCAGCGTTATCCTGAAAACAATCTTTTTACCTTAAAAAAAAACTAATACCTATTGAAAACTGAAAAATGGGGCTTTGTGAAAAGCTCCATTTTTTTTTGCTCTATACTCATGCTGGTTAACCTACTTGTCCAGTACTCTGGGACGCGATACTATCTTTTACGCAATGTGCTTTTAACCTTGAAAGAACGGATTTGAAGAACGAGTTTAAAGAACGGATTTGAAGAACGGATTTGAATAACAAGGTTATGGCAGGGCAGTTTTTTTTCAATGAGCTACAGGCTAGGTTTAATCTGAGAGAACCGAAAGCTAATAAGCCTACGAACATTTATTTGGTGTGCCGAATAAGTGGAAAACAGGTAAAACTGGCTACAGGTGTTAAGATATATCCTGACCATTGGAATGAAAAGAAACAAGAAGCTTATATTAGTTGTAGGATAAGTGAACTTGATAATCTTAATAATACTATTGTAAACCAGAAAATTATAGAAATTAAGAATAGATTTTTACAGTATAAACATTATCTTTGTGATAATCCTAGCGAAATTGAGGATAGTATTGAAATTCTAAAGAGGTTCATATATAAAGATACTATTATGGAGAAAAAAAAGCAAGCTGTAAATGCAATACATTGGTTACGTAATACACTGGCTCTAGATAAGACTATAAAAGACAGTACAAGAAGTGATTATGTGAAGCAGATTAAATCTTTTGAGGAGTTTATAAATGACACAGGGAAATCCCCTATTAGCTTCATTGATATAAATCTGCCATTAATAAAAGATTATGAACAGTATCTCTTTAATAAGAAGGTAGGTAAAGGTAAAACAACTAAAACTACGACAGTTGGTAATAAAGTAGAGAAAATAATCTGTATTCTTGGAAGAGCAGAGCAGCAAGGTATGATTGATATTCATGAAGCCAAGCTCGATAAGTATAAGAAGCCTCAAAGTAGGCAAGGTAATGATAACGAAATCTATTTATCAGAAAATGAAATAGATAAAATCTATGCTCTGCAATTAACTGGTGTAGAAGAAAAGGTAAGGGATTTATTTGTACTTCAATGTTGGATAGGACAACGATTTGCTGATACTCAGTCAATTAATGATGGTATTATAAAAGACGCCCCTAATGGGACAGGAAAGGTGATAGAAATTGTGCAAGAGAAAAAAACTCATAGAGTGTCAATTCCTCTTCTGCCTGTTGCTATAGAGATTCTTGATAAATATAAGACAGGTTTTCCTCTTTATTCCAACCAAACGGCTTTAAATTATTTAAAGAAGATTGGAGAGAAGGCAGGTATAACAAGATTACATAATGTTACAGAAGATAGAGGAGGAGAAGTAACCACGAAGCAAGTGCCAGCTTATGAACTTATTGGTACTCACACGGCAAGACGCTCATTTGTTAGTAATATGCTACAACGTGGATATGATGCTAGTATTATAATGAGGATTACAGGGCATAATGATATTGAGTCCTTTCAGAAATATGTTAAGATAACGTCTGATGACGCTGCAAATGTTATTCTTAAAAAAGAAAGTGGAAAAGTACTATCTGAAACTAAGAAGGAATCAACTGAGCAGAAAGTGACGGCTCAAGATGTTAATAACTTTGTAGCTATCATTGACACAGTAAAGCAGACTTATAATGAGGATATAAAGAAACAAAAAGCGGAACAAAAAATGGAAGATGCGAGTAGTATTTTAATAAGTTTGGCAGAAGATGATATAGACGCTCATTCGATTGCTAAAGCTATAGAGAGGACTGGTTTAGAAGTATCTTTGAGTGATAGTGCTACTAGTAGAAATTTTATTCTTAGAAAGGATACGAAGAAGAAAAAAATTAAGTTTGAAGAAATAGATGAGTCTGAATGATTTTCTGTATGAACTAAGCTTGTGATGGGAATCATTTACCTTTCCATAGTTCATAATACGAGAAAGGCAGTATTATAACTTTAGCTTCACTTCTAGTCGTTTTTTTCAGTTTGTGGTACTATCATTTGGTGGGCTGCCTAAAGTTTAGTATCTTTGTATCAGTAAATTACAAGAATACTACTAGATACGCACACACCAAAGATTCGTCATATATCAACTCTTTAACCCTCAACTTCATCATGCAGCTACTTACATATGAAGAAATCAGAGAAAAAGCATTATTACAGGGAATTTCAGACAATAAGGTCAGCATTGGTATGTGGGCTAGTCTGAAAGGTTATATTAAAACAAGAAAACAGATAAAGAAGAAAGTGTACACTATGTATTATACACCACAAGCACAAGATTTTCAAAGCATGTAGATTTTTAACTATGAATATAAACAATAATGATTATGGGCTTAAATAAAGCTAAAGGAGAAATGTATAAGTTTGTAACACACACATGGAATACGGTAAAAGGTGAATGTTTCCACAACTGTAGATATTGCTATATGAAAAAGGGGGCAAATCACAATGAACCAGTTGACGAACCAAGATTAGATTATAGCGAGTTTAAAACAGATTTAGGAAGCAACAACTTTATATTTGTAGGGAGCACTATAGACCTGTTTGCCAACAATATTCCAGATGATTGGATAGTCAAAACATTAGATTATTGCAATGCTGCATGTAATACACTATTCTTTAGTAACAGGTATCTGTTTCAATCTAAAAATCCAAAGAGATTATTAGAGTTTATTAAGCATCCAGTGTTCCATCATTCAACAGCTTGTACTACGATTGAAACAAACAGATTTTATCAAGATGTGATGCAATGTTCTCCAAAAATCGAAGATAGAGTAATGGCGATGGAAAAGATAGCAGATTTAGGTATAGATACCTATGTAACGATTGAGCCAATTATGGATTTCGATTTGGATGAAATGGTTAACCTCATAAAACGGTGTAAACCAGAACAAGTTAATATAGGTAAGAATACCAATAAGATGGTTCAGTTACCAGAGCCACCAAAAAATAAAGTGTTAAGCCTTATTGATGAACTACTGAAATTTACGACAGTCCACATAAAAGATAATATAAAAGAATGGATTCCAGATGATTACTTACAGAAGAGCCAAAGTAAATAACAAAAATACTATGTAGTTATTTTATCTTAAAGCTATTAAGTGATTACTAGAAAAATGAAGATTATCCATTCATAAAGTCAGATTTGGAAGGTGTTCCATATAGGGAGGGTAAGGGTGTTCCATACAGGGAGGCTACTTATAAATACCTATAAAGACTAAATACACTACCTACTTCATTTTGCTAGCGCAAAACTCAGTAAGGGACAAGCATAGCAGATTTATCATTTCATAATATAAAATCATTTTGTGATGATTATTCATCTATCAACGGGATTGAATTTTAAAACACAGAAAGAAGCTAAAATATTCTTTGGCAACCACAATTACAGGAGATTAGTAAGAAAAGGAGATATTTATTTTACTAACTATAGACATCCAGTTGCTAATGACGGAAGCAAAATTATCGTATCGCAAAATAACTGAACAGATTGCAGGGAAACTAGATTTACTTGAAGCTTATTTATTCTATTGTTTGGCTTTATGTTCAGATTGTTACACATTGGTATCTCATACAAAAATAGAGAATTTAACGAGCTTTTATGGCATAAAGAAAGAAAAACAGACTAGTCGATGGTTACACAAATTTGAAGATATGGGATTAATAAAGATACAGAATAATCCTATTAAGGGACAGTATGGTACTTTTTCCAGATACGAATATGAACTGAATACAGAACACTACGTATTAATAAAGAATACACTATATGATGAACCTATTTCTAGAGAATTGAAAGGATTCCTTGTCTTATTGAAATGTAAATGTTTGAACGGTACAAATACATGTATGTATTCTCAAAACCAATTAGCACAAGAATTAGGATTAGCTAAATCCACAGTTTCAAGACATATCAATAAAGCAGAAGAACTAGGATATATAAAGAGAAATAAGAAAGGTATTCATTTACTCAATAAAGACATGTTCCTTATTACGAATGAAACAGAAATAGCTATATTGAAAAACGTATATCCAGAGATTCTAACGGATGAAGATATAGCAAGAGGATATGTTTCGATAGGTTAATGAATTTACAGTGTTAGATATGACTATTGGAATATAATGAACAATAAGTACCTATTAACTTTATAAAGGCTTGGTAGTGAGAAAAATCTTATCTTTATTAATTATATAATATGACACACATTTTCCCCTATCACTAAAGATTATACGCTTTAGATACTAATAAAACTCATATCTTTGGGTGACAGGTTAATCATTTTCATTTTTAAAGATTAAGAGTTACTTATGGTAAACCTCCATTTGGGAAATACGGTAATAAGGGATGCCCAATAAGATAAAATGAGACGACTGTAGAGACTTTAGCAGGAAAGACATCCTATTAATCAGATAGACAAAAAAATAGCCGCAAGAGAGCACACGTCTAAAAGTGCCCACTTACGGCTTTTTTCGCATAAAAATAAAACTGCCAACAAATACTTGTTTATAGCACTTTCCTGTTTTATGCTAATGGCTATTTTTAATCTGGAAATGAAACGAATAAATAAGAAATTGCTCTTTAGATCTACTTATAAATAAGGGAGTATGAGTAGAGAATAAAAAGCATTATCCGTTTCATAGGGATATACAAAGGTACATACTTTCAATAAGGTAAAAAACTGAACGATGGATAATCTTTAAAAATAGTATTTATACAGAATCCCAAATTACACAATATTTGTACTTATACCACATCAACTAAAATACAGAGAAACGCGCACGATAAAGTACGGGTACTTATATAAAGATACCCCTCCCCATCATTGCTAAAGCTGAAATATATATAGAGTTATTTCTCATAGGTTTATGAACTGAAAAGTTACAAGAAAGAGCGTGTAGAGTTAGTTATAAGCACGAATTCACAGTAACCTCTAACACCGCCCTAGGGTATTTGAAGAAAAATGAAAATATTCATTGCTTCATCCTATCAATTTATAAACCATTTAAAATTAATTCATTATGAGAAATTTAGTTATTGGCAATTTGCCACAGAACAGAAGAAGTTTAAATTTAGGTGAGTATGCAGAAGACGCTACTTTAGTAATGGAAGAACAACCCACAAAGGAAAAGAGACCGTTATTCATTGAAGCCAATACTATGGAGGCTACTTTGGATCATCTAAAGAGTGACTGCATTATCCCTGTATTCGCAAAGGATAATGAGGCTACCTTATCACATGTGGCTTTCATTGAAACTGTGCAAGACGCTGCAAGGACATTCTTTCAAGGTGAACAAATTGAATTGCCTGACATTCGTGTTTCTCATGTGATTAAGGGCAGAATACCAGAAGCAATTCATAAGCCTGCCAATCAATTACTGGAAAGTGACAAGACTATCTACTACGAAAGATGCGCTTTTGTCATTCAAGTTCCTACGATTTACGAGACAGTAAACGGTAACAGGCTGACTCTTACTATTGGCGGAGTTCGTGCGTACAATCATACGAACTTATACAGTAAGAAGACAGCAGAACGATTTAAAGTATTCATAGGTTTTACCTGTAAAGTGTGTACGAACTTGTGTGTATCAACTGACGGGTATCTTTCATGTTTGGAAGTCACTAATACAAATGAGTTATATCGTGCCATCTTGGAATTGTTCAATCGTTATGATCCAGCCAAGCACATACATTTGATGCAGACTTTAGGCAATACTTACTTAACGGAACATCAATTTTGCCAATTACTTGGAAGAATGAGACTTTATCAATCATTACCACAGAGCCAACAGAAAGCCATACCAAGAATGTTACTAACTGACAGTCAGATTAATAATGTGGCAAAGTCTTATATTCAAGATGAGAACTTTGGCAGCTTGGGGAGTGACTTATCAATGTGGAAATTCTACAATTTACTGACAGGTGCAAATAAAAACAGCTATATAGACAGTTTCTTGGATAGAGCTTATAATGCTACAGAGATGGCAATAGGCATAAATGCCGCTCTGCATGGAGACGATAAATATAGATGGTTTATTGATTGATTGAAACGGGGAATATTCTGAAATACGGGTATTCCCCTTTTTATTAACTACTTAAAATTGAAAATCATGTTTTATAAGAAACTATTCATTTGGCTATTTTGGCTGATAATCGCATTGTTCACTGGTTGCCTACCGCTTATTTTGATAATCCTATGTATTCCAAGCTTTATAAAGCAAGAAGCAGAAAAGCCACCTGTAAAGTGGATGAATAACAGTAGACCAGTGAAAAGGAGATATGAACGGTATGAGAATGAAATCAAAAAATGAATGTGTTCAAATAAGTCTGCATAGGTGGTTTGAACACGCTTCTTTCTGTTATCAATTTAATCTTTGAATAATATGAAAACAAAAGCAGTGATATATGCCCGTGTCAGTTCGTCAAATGACAGACAGGACACAACAAGGCAAATAGAGGATTTAAGGAAGTATGCCGTTTCTCAGAATATAGAAATCGTGAACGTATTCCAGGAACATATAAGCGGTGCAAAGAAGAATGAGGAAAGGCAAGTTCTTACAGATTGCTTGAATTATTGCACTACTCATTCAGTCAACTATCTGTTATTATCAGAGCTTTCGAGACTTGGAAGAAGTACATTGCAGGTTCTTCGCTCTTTAGAAGTGCTGCATGAGGCAAAGGTATCTGTTTATATACAGAACTTGGGGCTTTACACATTACAAGCTGATGGCAAGGTCAATCCCATTGTTTCAGTATTGACTACTATGTTGGCAGAAATGGGAAACATAGAACGGTCAAACATACAATACCGCTTAAATAGTGGAAGGGCTAACTATATTGCCAAAGGTGGAAAGCTGGGAAGAAAGAAAGGCAGTGTGAAGACAGAAGAAAAGAAACTGGAAGAATACAGAGATACCATAACTTTACTAAAGAAAGGCTATTCAATCAGAAACATAGCCAAACTACAAGGTATTGGTATTTCTACAGTTCAGAGAATTAAGAATCAATTTGTAAAATAATTGATTGCAAATACAAACGCTTTTCGTATATTTGTGGCAATTCCAGAAATGGAAGGACATATTAATTTTACGAAAGGCGTTTTGCATTATCCTTGTCTCTAAATTTCGCCAAAATTTTACAACTACAGGGATATGCACAACGCCCACACTAATGTTATATACCTATCTTATTGATAGCCTATATATCGTTTTGGTGTGGGCAACTGTTGTGTATTTGTAGTTGGGGTGTTTGGCGACACCTAGAGACAGATATACAAACAGTTCTCACACCTTTCTTTTTTATAAACGTATCCATAGGGGAACAGGATACATAAAACGATATATGCTATGAGATTTCAAGACTGTATTCACCCTAATGTAGCCTATTATTATACAAAAAATAGTGCTTTAAATTATTTTGTCTTGTCTCTTTATAAAATCAATCTAATATAATTATGTCTGAGAGCGAATAAAAAAGCATAATAGCATCTTTGTTAACAAGATACTATTCGTTTCTGTGCTTTTCATTTGTACAACACTATCCAAAGGAAACAAGATAGATAAAACAAAGATAATACGAAACAGAAAGACATTTTTAGAATAATCCATTATATAAGTAACAATGCAATGGAAGCATTTCATACAGCAAAGATGGTATTTCGTACAAATAAAGTAATTGAGTTAATAGTATTTTAATTTATAACCTAATTTTACGTAAAATTTTAATCAAAAATATAGAAATATGGAAGTCTTATTTAGTGCCATTGGCACGATAGCCGTTGTTGGATATGGAGTTTATTGCGTAATAAAATATTTTAGCAAATAAATTCTATAAAGCAATTTATTAGTTACTAAATTAAAAGTATAAAGAAATGAGTAAAGCGTTAATGTGGATTATTGGCATAATTGCCTATATTTTTCTGGGATGGATAGCTAAAGATATAATATTTTCAATGATTGAAATAACTCCAGAAACAACTTTAGGAGATATTCAAACTTATGAATATATTATATATTCTGCAATTTCCGTTATAATACTTATTGGCATTGTACTCTTAAGAGACGACGATTACAATGCGTCAGTAGGATCTCCTATACTATTGGTTATCGCTTCTTGTGTGATAATATGCAACCTACCTATTGTAATGGGAACTCTTATACTGTATAACTTAGTTAATGTTATAGCCATTATCTGGGGAGCTTATTGCACGAGTAATGACTAAACTTCAGGACAATCATGAAAAAGAGTATTTGTTTTTTATTGTTTTTATATTGGGGCTTATTGAATTTGTATTCACAAAACAACCCAAACAGAACATATCAAGTGAAATACTTCATTACCAATAGCAATAATATTGTCTCTGACAATACGACCTTAATAGTTACCAGTAATCGTATAACAATACAAAAAGATGGATATGCAAAGTATTGGGAATGTGAGTATAAAGGTGTAAAAATAGACAAGAGAGACCAAAATGTATCATTTAAGTACCACTATTATCTTACAAATGATAATGTTAAGTTGATTATTAGTGACTATAAAGAGGTAAAACACAATGGAGTGTTTTATTATAGAATAGTTTTTAATGGTCAAACACTACTGGCGTTATAAAATCTACAAGACTTATGGAAGATTTAGTAAAATCCTTTTTTTTATTAATTGTAATTTTAGGTGCTCTAGCATTAGCGCAGTTTGCTGCTTTTTTGATTATTCCAGGCATACTTGTAGTTGGTGTAGTTCTCTTATTTTCAAAAAAGAAATAACATATAAATATGGCAATTATAGCAATTATATTTTTTGGTGGTATATTTTACATCTTATCTGATGGAGAAAGTACTTGTGGGCAAAAATTCATCAAATTCATTATGTTATTGGTCTTAACCATTATAGCTGTTACATGTTCTAATATGGGTGGAAGTGCAGATTCTGATTCATTCTTAAAATTTGGTGATGTGTAATTAATATTTTATGAAGTAATTTCCAAATGAAGAGACAGATAATCATATCATCTACAAACGAACTGGTTAGGGTATTACCTCAACGGATTGTCTATGTCTCTTCAGATGGGAATTATTCTACTATGGTCTTACATGACAAGACAGAACACTTGTTTACCTTCAATCTCTCTCACTTCCAGAAAATCATTGAAACACAGCTAAAAGAAGATGCCTGTACATTTATACGTATTGGTAAAAGTATCATTATCAATAAGGAGTATATCTATAAGATAAATATGGGTAAGCAACTACTCGTCTTATCTGATATGGCATTGAATGAGGCTTTCAAGCTTTCTGCATCTAAAGAAGCTTTGAGACAACTTAAACTATTGTTGGAAAAAGAAATAAGCAAATGAAGATGAAAAGGAACGAAGAAGATGAAATACAGGTATTAGGGACTATAACGCCAAAATCTCGCTGGAAATGGATAATTATCATTATCTCAGTTCTGGTTGTCTTATTGTTGCTATACCTGTTTCTATTTAGAAAAACAGTAAATGAACAAGATTCAGATATTGTAAAGCTAAAAGAAGATATAAGCAGAGTAGTACAGGATTCTACATTGCATACGGAAGAAAGTGCAGTTAGAATCAGTAAAGATTCTATTAATGATGTCCCTTTGACTATTTATTCTCTTATAAATCTGAAAGCTGAATTAACGTTTGATCTACCCAGTAAGAATGATTCCACTATTTTCTTGGCAGTACAAGCAGCAGATATAAGAAGGGATAATAAGGAAATATTAGGAGATTATGTTTTCAAAGGGGAACAACTGTCCACGGGAAAAAGAAAGACTGGATATTGTGCCATCATTGATGGCAATGTATCACTGGGAGTTTCTTTAAATGATGAGATGAAAGATTATTGCATTGCTAATAATGGCTACTTTTTTAGACAGTATGCCTTAGTGATAGACGGTGAAGTCCAAGAAAACCAATTGAAAGGTAAAGCAGTACGTAGAGCTTTAGCCAAACAAGGAGATGATTTATATATAATTCAAAGCCGTAATCGTGAATCATTATATGACTTCTCAGAAGCTTTAGCTGATTTTGGTATTTCTGATGCTATCTATCTGGTTGGTGGAGATGCTTACATAGTCTACAGGAATAGTGAAGATGAGCAATTATATGAAGATGGAGATAACAATAAGCTTGATTATCCTACGATAAATTATATTGCTTTTAAAAAGAAAAATAATCATTGATTTTAGGCGTTTCATACTCTCTAAATACGATTTTATACAATGCTTTTTTACGATGTACCATATAAACTTTTTTATACCTATTTTTGAAATAAAAAAGAGATGAAAAAGATTCTATTGTATTTATTAGCTATGCTATTATGTTGCTTCTCTTCCTGCAACAATGGAATGCAATCCAAGGAGAAAGAGACAAAAGATTCCTTAGCAGCAGCGAATTTTATTAAATGTGCAAAATTTCTTTATAATACGTTCTGGGAAAATACAGATGAGACGGAAGAGACTTTTCCCATGTTCCAAAAACAATATCCACTGGAAAATGCTCTAATAAAGGAACTTTATAGTATTAGGGAACACTATACGAAGGAGGATTCTCTAATGCGATGGTATATTTTCCCTAAAGATTCTTATAGTATTGCCATTACCGCATCACTCCAGACTTACATAGAGACAAAACACATTCAGTTGCCCTCAAATCCCATAAGCAAATACAGATGTATGGATAGTATCATTTGGAATAACCTTATTCCAGATGCAGGAAATGAAAGGGAGGGTGGCAATCAAATGCAGCTGAATGCAACCTTTGGCATCAGCGCTATTTGGACGGAATATATGTGCTACCATTATGAAATGCTACTGGATTCCATATTAAAAGAAAAGAAGATTCAATTGCAGTTACATGTGGAAAGAGAAAGATATGACAGTTTACTGAAAACCCAAGTGTCTTTTTTTGATTCTATTGGATATAGTGGCAGTGCAGCCCCTATGGCATACAGCGATTTGAAGGAAAAAGTTCATGCGGTATGGCTTGCTGGTGTTCTAGACTTGTATTTTTCACTGCAAACAGAGGATTACAGACCAGATAATATATACAAACCGATTCCCGATAATATCATAGCACGAGAATACGACACGATACTGTACAATATTGACAATCACAGAATTTATGAGTATTTAAGTATAGCCAATTCCAGAAATAACATCAAGCTATGCCTACTTAATGTAAAGGCTGCATGGAAAAATCTCATGGATATAAGGAAAGAAACGTCAAGAAGGCTTCGAGGAAAAACAAAGGACATATATAATAATGCTACATATCGCTTGCAACGTTTTCATCTACTACAACTAAAAAACTCTTTTGAAGGCTATGGGGTAATCTCGAACGAGGATTATTCCTGCCTATTGTCTGATACTTGTAGTCATGAGGAACTGTTACGGGCATCCAATATTTCGGTCAGAAGGTATTCACTGTTACAAAAGTTGGAAGATGAGTATAATAATCAATAAAATAAAGATGAGATACGTTTATGGATGTTTATTTCTGGTACTGACAAGTATATCATGCCAGAACAAACAACGAGTAGAAAGTAAAGAGAAGGTATCAACCATTGATTCTACTTTACAAATAAAGGTTACAGAGATATTGAAAGATAAGATGGAAGAAGTTAATGCTCTTTCTGGTCAAGTAATTATCATGGAAACAAAAACTGGTGAAATTAAGGCAATGGTAGGTATTGAGAATACAGATACCTTCAACTATGGTAAAGGTGAGAATATATTCACTTATAGAAAAGAAAGCTCATTAATGCCTGTGGTATCTTTACTTGCAGCTTTAGAAAGTGGAAAAGCTACATTTACAGAACAGTTTGATACAAGTAAGGGCAATCCATTACTTTCAGAAAAGCCGTTCGGAAACGGATTGTTAACAATCAGTGAGGGAATAAAAGCCAACTCCTCATTGCTTACGGCAAAAGTTATAGAACAAGTATATGGTGATGATCCAAACGCATTCTATGCTCAACTAAACAAAATGAGCTATGGAAAGCCTTATCAATTGGATAGTATGCCTAATCTGAAATCCATAACGATTGTTACTCCAGAACATGAAATCTGGGAGTCTTCTGTATTGCCTTTAGCTTCGCTAGGTTTTTATCAAAGAATAGCACCCATTCAGATGTTGACTTTCTATAATGCCATTGCTAATGATGGAAAGATGGTGCAACCCCAGCTTTATAAAGGTACTATGGAGGTGATTAATCCACAAATAGCAAGTAAAGCCAATATAGGCAATATCAAAGAAGCTTTAATAGAACATACAGTTGAAGGGCTTGATAAGACTTCATATCCAGAGAGTGTTCCTATAGCAGGAAAGCAAGGCTTTATTGAGCTTTCGATAGGAGATAATGAGACTGAATTTGCATTAGAATTTTGTGGATATTTCCCTGTTGACAATCCTCAATACAGTATTATAGTTTCTCTTAATAAAATGGGATTACCTGTTGGTGGTGGTCTAATTGCCAATGATGTATGTAAGCAAATTGTAAATTATATGATAGATAAACAATCGTATTTTGACTGTAACTAAATCAATATTTATATGTTTAAATGGTTTGAAAGAAAAAAAGATGCAGCTAAAGGTGACAGTAAGCAGACAATGGTTAGTTGTGGTATAACTCCTGCATTTATTGAAAAGTTGAAGGACAACGAGATTTTTGTCTTTGGTAGTAACTTACAAGGATTACATGGTGCTGGTGCTGCACGTACCGCTAGAGAATATTTTGGTGCAATAATGGGATGTGGTGTAGGACTTCAAGGACAGTCGTATGCCATACCAACTATGCATGGTGGTATAAAGAAGATAAAACCGTATGTTGATGATTTTATAGAATTTGCCAAAGAGCATACAGAACTTCACTTCTTGGTAACAAGAATAGGTTGTGGCATTGCTGGCTTTAGAGATGAAGAAATTGCACCATTGTTTAAGAAAACCATAGGATTGACCAATATAAGTTTACCAAAAGAATTTATCGAAATTATTATAATTCAATAATTTGAGATTGTATTGGTATAAAAAAGGTTGATATTACATAGAAGGCTTGTTGAAGGGTAAGATTTAATATACATTCTACCTATAGCAACAGAAATGGCAAATAAAAAGCATAGACAAATTATTAATATAATAAAAAGATAATGAAAAAAATGCTGTTTACTACTATAGTACTATTTAGTTTGGTTGCATGTATGGAACAGAAGCATACAGACATTCAGAAAATGAAAGAAATATCTATTGAGAAAGCACCAAAAGGCTTTGGTTGCTTTAATAGTCCACGGGTGTTTATAAAGTACAAACAGCCTGTTAATGGATATACAGTTAAAGCTATGTGGTTACCTTATTATAATTCGGGAGATACTACAATAGCAGAAACTGGAGTAACTACATCTTTATTTTTTGACAGTGAAGATAATCAATTTTATATTAACCTGGAAGTTAAACACGTTATTGACACTCTCTGTTTCCATTATTCGCATTTAAAAGACGGAGATGTACTTTATTGGGATTATGTACCTAAAGATAGCAATGAGATTTTACCTCGCTATGCACCGTTTTGCTTTTCTGATGTGGATTTTGATGGCAAAGAGGAATTGGTGATTACACATCAGAGGGGAGGTTCACGCTCAAGCAATACGTATAAAATATACAAAATACATGGTTACGATAAGGTTGAACTTATGACAGACGAACCATTTAATGATTTAGAAAATACAGCAGAGTTTGATTCTATTAATAAGACCATTACAACAATTGGTTCGTCTGGTGTGTACAATACAGTAGTTTACACTTATAAGCAAAAGGAATATAGTACTATGGATTGGAACAGACCAACCACAGTCCCTAAATTTGATATAATTAAAGCAGAGGTTATAGACGGTGAAGAACATAGAATTTATGTCAGAAAGAGAGATAAGTTGGAGTTGGTGAAATAAGATATAAACAGAAAGTTCAGCTTTGATGCAGACATCTTGGATTTAAAACGGGTAGGAATAGAACCATGTCCAGATAAAATGGCTACATCTTTTGGAGAGTTTTATGCAATGAATACACTCCGTTTTATGGAATTGGATATGAATATTCCACCTGTTGATTCATTTGCTTCATAAAATATAGATTATGGGAGAAATAAAACAATATGAATGTCCTAAATGTGGATACAAGCCACCTATATTACACTTTGGCTGTGGCTTTCATCTATCCTATGAAGTCTATGTTTGTAGGGTATGTAAAACCTTACAGAGTTCTTTATGTCATATACATAGTAGCTATAGAAAGGATGAAGAAAAGGAATATCTAGAAGAAACAGTTTTAATTCCTAATATCACAAACAATATTGAAATAGAAGAAAAATTCTGTAATCACCATTCTTGCCAAGAGCTATCTTCAATACACTATAATATAAAATCTACCTTCTCTTCACTCGATAATTCTATACCACATTTCAGATTTTATCATACAGCAAAGGATGTAGAGCAAGTTAACAGCAGAGGATGCAGATATTTTGTTAGATGCAATGACTGTAATGAAGAGATTGAATTTGATGCTTTTGAAGATAGTTTGACAAATAAATGTGCTTTATGTGGTAATATAAACCTAGAGAAATGGGACGAGCCATATTGTCCTAAATGTGGTGAAAAAATGATTTTTGGAATTGGTGATGAAGGCTTTTACTTTGGTGAATGGGATTAATAATAAGCGAAATGTTTAAATGGATTTAAATATTAACAATGATAAAATTAAGTAAAGTACCACGCCCTAGTTACTACGGAATAGCAACATTCTATCCAGTTGTAAAAACACATACATTCAGTTTATCTGATGATGATATGTTGAATTATTTTGAAGTATTGTTTAGAAATAGAACAGATAAAGACAAACCATATATTGAAAAGTATAACTCTTTGGAAGAATTAGAAGAAGATGTGTATGGAGAATGTCATTATTATTGGAGTTCTGAGGATTTTAGATATATATATGATAGCCTAGATAAAGAAGTATTTCTAAATAAGATAAATGCTTTAATTGAAGAATATGGTAATATCATTAGTACTTATACTTTTACTGCATGTATAAAGACTGACGAACCTATAAAGCTGTTATCTTTTATCAAATCAGAAATACCAGATATTGAAACATGGAGTGATTATAGATAAACGAATTATGGAAAATGAAATAAATAAATGGATTAAAGTACAAGAACATCCAGTCTTAGAATTTGGAGTAACAACTAAAGAAAATGGATATGTAAATGTTGGTCAATATTTAGATAGTAATAGGGGAAATTCTATAGAGACTATGGGACGGAACTTTGTTGAGTATTTAAATCAGCCAGAAACTATTAAGAGATTAAAATCGATTGACGATGAATTAGGCACTGACTATTTGAAGGGAAGAGAATGGTTTTTAGACCAGTATAATAAAGGTTATGTAAGATTTACTCCTGCTGATAGATGGACTGCAAGTAACTCTAGTACTACAGTTAAAAATGAAATGTTTTTCCGTAAACCAAATTATAGACAATTAAAAACTACTATTATTAGACAAGAACCAGACCATGTAGTAGGGCATGAACTAAAACATGGTATCGAGGATTATTTAGAAGTACTGCAAAATCCTAATATTACTGTAAAAGAATACCTTGCACAACATGGAAAAGGAAAGAGATTGCAGAAACTATTTGATAAAGATAATATTAGAACTTGGGATGAATTTGTAGAAGCTGTTAGAAAAGATAAGCCAGATGCATCAGAAGAAAATTTACGTGAAGCATACGAGTACCTTACTCAAGAAAGTGAATTTAGTTCTAATCTACATCCACTAGTTGAGGGTAATCTAAAAAATGGAAAGTCTGGAGTTCCAAACTTTAAGAATGTGGGAGAATTAGAAGGCGCTATAAATGGATATTATTATCCATATGCTAAAAAAGATGATCCTATGATGAATGTAAAGACTATCTACAATTATCTAGTTAAAGATAAGGAGAGATTTAGACAGATTCTCAATAAATATGGTTGGGGAGTAGCTACTCCAGTGATAAATGCTAATCCTAAGTATAATAAGAATAAATAATATGGAAATAGAAATAAGTGATAAAAAGCGCAAACTAAATCACATAGGGTTTATAGTTAGTGGGTGGATGTATCAACGTGCATATGCTCAAATAGTACAACTATATAAAGAACTGGTTGAAAACGGAACAATAGAACCTATTGAGCATATAAACAGAATAGAGGATGCTGATGTGGAATTTTTAATATTTAAGTTCTTTATAGCATTTGATAAGATGAAGGAAGAAGGATTACCGATTCCTTATAATGAAGATGATATATTACCATGACTGCATTCTTTAATTCAATTACTGATTGGAAAGAAGCTGCTAAGTGGCTATCAGAATGGTCATCTGCGGTTGCAGTACCAGTAGTTATAACTAATAAAAATAAATGATTATGTTAGTAAATATGTTACACTCAATTATTGAAGAGTACAATTTACCAGAAGAAGAGTTCTTTAAAGATCCTTATGGATTTATTGATAAATTAGAAGATGAACATCTGAAAATAGGGCTGTGGATGGCTATGGAATTGATGGATTGATAATAAAACTAATGATTATGCTAATAAAGACATTAAACAGACTAGTAAAAGAAAATAACATAGATCCAGACGAGTTTGACAAAGACCCTTACGGTGTTATTGATAGGTTGGAAGACGAAGAGTTGAAGCTATTATTTATAATGGCTATGGAATTGATGGACTAGTAATAAAATGAATGAACTATGAAAGTACTAGAGACAATGGCAGCACTGTTAGAGAAAGGCAATATAGACCTTGAAGAGTTTGCCAAAGCCCCCTACGGTGTTATTGACAAACTGGAGGATGAAGAGTTGAAGCTACATCTGTTATTAACGATGGAAATAGCTGATTAACAAATAAATGAACTATGAAAAATGAAATAAATAGAGAACAAGTTTTATCGATATTCTGTGAGCTAGTAGATAGACTACGAAGCAAGCGAGAATTTGAAATAATAGAAGCTGCATATAATAGATTACGTAGATGTGATTTTATACCTTCAATAGAAGATTTTGCAGATGGGAAGCTAGTTGAAGGTAGCATAGATGAAGCTCTCTTGTTTAGATTTCATCTTGCATTTGGGCAGAGTAAGACTAGAAACGACCTTTTTATTCCAGATGAAATGAAAGATACTCCCTGCACTTTGGAAGAGCTAAGTAAGATATTTTAACGTGTATCATTGATAAAATTTATAACATTTCTAAAACAGATGTTTACTTCACATTCTGGTATTAGTAGTAAGAGAGTGTGCGGAGTAATTGGATGGTTTGTAGGAATGGCAGTATTGTATTGGGCACTATCCAATATTTTGTGTAAATAGAAAAGGCAGCATTTGAGTACTGCCTTTTCTTGTCTCATCATTCATCATCTTCTGAGAAGTAATCTGGATTGTATAATTCATCCCATTGTTCCTTTAGCACGAACAACACTTCTTTTTCATTGTCACATTCCAGAAGCTCATCCAATTCGTAATCATTCTCTTCTAAACGAATGTCGATTACGCTTGCTACCCAATTTTCAAATTCGTTGTTTTCATCCATTCTTTTAGAAATGGCTTTTAAATCTTCTTTTTTCATATTTTCTTTGTTTTTAATACGGTACAAAGAAAAGCCTTCAAAATGAGATAAACAAAGATGTATATAATTGTAAATCAATGCATTTGTTAATAAAATAGGTTTTAGGCGGTTTTAAAGGGTTCATACCCTTAAGTTGTTATTCAATCTGTTTTATCGTATTTTTGTCATTGATTATCAATGTTTTATCTCTTTTGCAAAAATTATATTTTGAGAAGTAAAAATCTATATTTCTTACTTTTTCTTGTTCAGCCATGTCTTTTAAGGATTTCAGTAAAAAAATAATGCTAATAGATTCTCGTGTAAAGCAAATATTTTTAATTTTACCTCCAAAATAAAAAATCATGATGAAACCAATAGAAAAGTTTTCTTTCCAATATAATGTAGAGGAATATAAACTACTTGAATATGTATATCCTGTAGCTCAAGAATATGCACCAGACTTTGATTATAACGAGAATACAGGTGAATCTTTCATGGCAGTTTCGCAAGTTCCAGATATTTTTAAAGGAAGGTATAACGCACGTAAGTTGCGACATAAATTCACAGTAGAAGAATATACGCAGGATGAAGATCTACAAGGTTATCTGAAAACATTGGATTTAGATAGTGAAAAGTTTTGGTATTTATTACTCTTCTGTTATGACTATAGTTGGGGAATTTGCATGGAAGGAATTGAGGTAAACAAGTCTCCTGTTGAGCACATAAGAGGCTTTATAGATGCGATTTATAATAACTATACAGGCAGTGGTATGCTTGGAGCTATTTTTAATGAGCCAATAAGTATAACCTTAAAAGTGGGCAGAAAAAACATTGTGATTGATAACAATAATGCCATAGCCTGCATAGCTAAATTCTGCGATGACGGATTAGAAAATAATGACTTGACTAATTTGCCTAACGGGCATTTCGTAGATATAACTCGTAAGAGTTCAGATTCCTTTTCAGTGTTGGCTTATTATTTTTCCAAGATGATCATTTCCGCTTTTAACCACCAAGAGCAGGTGAAGGAGAAAAGAAAGAAGGGGGCAAACCTTTCAGATAAGGAGAAAATGGTTATTGCACATCTATTATACCTTACTGGTATCATAAGCAATGAAAGCGTGAAGGTAAGTTATGAATATCTAAAGACTATCTTAATGCGGTATAAAGATATGGAGATAAGAAGACTGAACTCATTCTATTTTTAAAGAGAATTTTTTCGTGCTAGGGGTGATCCTGCCTGCCTATTTCTATTGGACTTTACTCAAAAATAGGTAGGCAGGATTTTTTTGTCTGATTTTGGGCTATAGCATGAAAAACATAGATTAATTGGTGCTTTTAGTAGGGGAACAGAAAATGCGCATTTTTTTGTTTCTTTTAGTTCTCCGATTAAAGGGCAATCTTTGCAGTATAAAAATAAATAAAGCTGGAGCGCACCAGTCTAAAAACTGCAAAAATATATGGACACAAAAGAAAGTATTAAGAATGAAATCTTTACTCTGGAATCAAGAGAATTGAACGAAGGAAAGAAAGTTGCTTTTATTGCTGGTGCTATCAATCGAGACATCAAGAAAGCGAATGTGAAAGCTAAAATGAAGTCCATTACGGAATGTGGTCAACTATCGGAATTGGAAGTCGTCGATGGAGAAGATGTAATAAATGAAGGTCTAAGTTTGAAAGACCCTATGTCTGGACTTCCGATAGATAAAGAAAAGGCAAAGGGGTATTTGGCAATTACTGATGGACAGCACAGGTATATAGCTATAATGGCACTTCGAGAAGAGGACAGATGTGGCAAGAAGAATTATGAAGAAGCAGCGAGGAAATGGCAGAAGAATGGAAGGAACGAGGAAGATAAGCCCCAAGAATATACTCCTAAAGCCCCTGCACACATAAAAGCTAGATATCCATTGAATAATGAGATACTCATACAGACTCTTATTACTGAAGTAAATAACACATCTGTGAAGTGGGATAAAGGTGATTTCGCTAAACAAGCAGTGGCTATGTATCCCGATAATGAGGTTTTTAAGTTCATAGTTAAGTATATGGATATGCAACATCAAAAAGCAAAGAAGGGTGAAGTAGATGATATGTTACCGAATGGTGGATTTAAGCTGACAACACTTAGTAAGTATCTGACTTATTCTACTGATATAAAAGAATCGGTATTGGCAGATGCGTGTAAATATGGAGAAGACACTCTTACGAAGTATGTGGGTAATGAGCCTGAAAAAGTAGTTGAAAGAGCAGAGAGGATTATTAAAGCTGGTTTAGATGCAGGATTTACTTATCGTTTCTTGGCTAAAGGATTCTTCATCGACTGGATTATTAAGAAGAACAATCAAGGAACTGAATATACAAAATTAGCTAAAATGTTAAAGAAAGCAGAAAAAAGAGATGTGGACAGTATTATGAAGGAAGCACAGAAGCATAATTTTATGGAGATATTAAATGAGAAAATAAAATAGTTAATCTTTAGTTATTGATATTAGTTGCCAGCTAGCGTAATGTTAGCTGGCTTTTTTGTTATCAATACACGAACTCCTTTTATGATATAATATCTTCAATATCAATATTTTGCAGAGCTCTATAATCGTCTAATAGATTTTCACCTACACTTATGATAGCAAGACTTCTATATTGGTTATTAACTATGGGGAGCATGCAGGTGAAGATGAGATTGATAGTTACGATGTTACTATTGATGGTAGCATCATGAAAACTATAGACCGTGACTATGGTTACGAAACTACTTGGAAGAGGAAGTAAGTACTACATCATCTAATTAAGAAAACAGCATTTGAAGCAATTCATTTGCTGTTTTTTTTATTATCATTGCAAACAAAAAAGCAATGATGAAACCAATAGAAAGATAAAAATACCAGAGCCAACAGCAGACGAAGTGAAAGCACTTGTAGCAGCACTGGGAAAGTTCGCAAAGGTAGAAATAAAGAAAAACGCAAGAATATGGTTTAAGTGAATAACATAGCCAGAACAGAGAATCCAGCTATCAGAAGTGGTAGTTGGATTTTTTATTAAGAAGGGAAGTAATCATGTAATTTACTACTTGATTTTTCCTATAAATGAATTATCTTTGTGATGTTCTTACGGGCTAATTGAAGTACAAGTATAAAGAACAATTTACGTATTTGTTTGGTAATCAGACGGGTTTAGAAAAGCTCCATTTTTTTTGTACTTATATTCCCCTTATTTCGTATCTTTGGAGAAGATAAGCTGCATCTCGGCAGAACTTTTTCATGCAAGCATGAAAATTCTGCGATCAATTTGCATTATCTTTGTGTTCTCCAAATAAGGAATTATAAATCATTAAATCGTAAACTGAATTATGTTTTCCGGAATAGTAGAAGAATGTGCCACTCTTGTGGCATTGGTAAAAGAACAAGAGAACGTACACTTCACGTTCAAGTGCTCATTTGTAAATGAATTGAAGATAGACCAAAGTGTATCTCATAACGGTGTATGCCTCACGGTAGTCAGCATGACAGAGGATACCTATACGGTTACAGCCATGAAGGAAACATTGGAGCGCTCCAATCTCGGGTTGTTGAACGTAGGAGACAAGGTGAATGTAGAGCGCAGCATGATGATGAACGGTCGCCTCGATGGACATATTGTGCAGGGGCATGTAGATCAGACTGCCACCTGCATCAGTGTAGAAGATGCCGAAGGAAGTTATTACTTCACTTTCCGGTATGCTTTCGATAAGGAGATGGCAAAGCGGGGATACATTACTGTGGACAAAGGCTCTGTAACGGTGAATGGTGTCAGTCTGACGGTGTGTAATCCAACGGACGATACTTTCCAGGTAGCTATCATTCCCTATACGTTCGAATATACTAATTTTCACGATATCAAAGTTGATAGCGTAGTGAACATTGAATTTGACATTATCGGCAAATATATCAGCCGGATGCTCCAGTTTAAATAATAGTTCACCACAGATTGCACAAATAGCACAGAAATATTATCCTTTTATAATCAGTGTTTATCCGTGTAATCTGTGGTGCAATAAAAACATATATCAAATGGACTTTTTACAATTAGTAGCCTCCCGTCAGAGTGACCGCGCTTATGATATGACACGTCCTGTAGAGCCCGAGAAACTGGAACGGATACTGGAAGCTGCCCGTCTGGCCCCATCAGCTTGTAATGCGCAACCGTGGAAGTTTGTCGTAATCAATGATCCGGAACTTTCCGTTAAGGTAGGCAAAGCTACTGCCGGACTGGGGATGAATAAATTTGCTAAGGATGCCCCCGTTCATATTCTGGTTGTGGAAGAATCGATGAATGTCACTTCATTTCTGGGTGCAAAGATTAAGGATAAGTATTTCCCCTTGATAGATATAGGTATTGCCACTGCTCATATCACTTTAGCTGCCGAGAGTGAGGGATTAGGTTCTTGTATTCTTGGCTGGTTTGATGAGAAAGAGATTAAGAAGCTGACCGGTATTCCATCTTCTAAGCGCTTGCTATTGGTTATCACCATCGGCTACTCTGTAAAAGAGAAGAGAAAGAAGGCGAGGAAACCGAAGGAAAAGGTGGTTTCTTACAATAAATACTGATTCAGTGATAAAGGGGTAGTGATAAGTGATTAACAGACTACGCTATGACACCGCATGGTACTAATCACTTATCACTACCCCTCTAATATTAAAGATCTTTCAGTAGCACATGGCTTGCGCTCTTATAATATTCTTCCCGTGCATTCATTAATACTTCCCATTGTTCGCTGAACTCCTTGTCCTTATCTATTTTGAAATCCTCCGAACCATGCGTGTCCAGTCTGTCTAACAACAGTGCGACGTTCATCTTATTGATATCCATGGAGGGTTGATAGCCGATATCTTCATTGTTTTCGTCTACTACTTCATGCAATAGATTTATTTCTTGTAACTCATATAGAATCTGGTGTGTCAACCGGATTGGTATCTGACACTCTTCGGATATTTCTTCTGCTGTATATGGTTTTGCATTCTCCTCAAATCTTTTGGCAATGAGGGACATGATAAGGATAGCCACGAAATCCCGATACCTCCGGCTGATATTTTTGGTGTCTTTGTCAAAACTGAAGTTCCGTATGTTTTGTCCCGCATACGTCAGTTCTGCACCAAACAGGCAGATTGTCCACGATATTTGTAACCATAGCAGGAATAGGGGAAGGGCGGCGAAACTACCATAAATAGCATTGTAACGCGATACCCACAACTGACCACTGATGTATAGAAACTGGAATGCCTGGTGTGCCGTTCCTGCAAGAACCCCGGCAATGAGCGCATGCTTGAACTTTACTTTAGTATTAGGCATATAGATGTATAGTCCTGTAAACATGAACCAGGTCAAGGCAAAAGGTATGAGGCGGATCAGGAATTTCAGAATAGGAGCAAGCAGTACAAAATCTTCAATGTACTTCAGCGTTGTACTCATGAAGATGGAGAGACCACCCGAAATTACAATCAAGATAGGCATCAGCAGGAACATAGAGAAATAGTCCGTAATTTTACGGTACATACTTCGTGCCTTTTTTATTTGCCAGATGCGGTTGAAGGTTATTTCAATATTGGTGATCAGGTTGATAACCGTCCATAGCAACATAATTAAACCTACTCCGATAAATATGCCGCTTTTAGTTTCAGAAAGATAAGAGTCTACGAATTGGAGGATGACTTCTGTGGTCTGGTTATGCCCTCCGAATCCCATTCGCACCTGATTCTCCATCAGATTGGAGAAGCCGAATCCACGTGCTATGGCAAATAATATGGCAAGTATAGGGACAATGGCAAGCAAAGTGCTATAAGTCAGTGCAGAGGCATTGTTTACTAGTCTGTCCTTGGTGAAGCGGTTGATACATAAATAAATGGTTTTGATTATATTGTAGAGGGAAAAAGTCGTTTTGGTGACTTCATCCTCTGTAATACGCCAGATGTCGTATGTAAGAAATTTCCAAAGAGCAGTAATACGTTTATTCATAATCAATGAAGAATTAGGAATGAAGAATTATGAATATAGAACGGAGAACTCTATCAAATTGTTGTATCATGCAGAAATTCTTCATTCCTCATTCTCTGTTCTTAAATTAAAAAAAAGCAGTCGGTCTGTAAGCCGGGTTCTGTTCTCTGTTTTCAGGAAGAAATCTTCATTATTCATTCATCATTCTTCATTCAGCAAAGTGTCTGTCATTTATCTGAGCCGCATGTTACCATACAGGCTTTAGCGGTCTACCCTCCGACATGGAGCGAGCAGCTCTCATAGCGTCGGTTTACATGACCTTACAACTCCCAAGACGCACAGCCCTTGTGTCACCACAAGACTGGTAGGCTCTTACCCTACCTTCTCACCCTTACCCATGCCCAAGGACACCGGCGGTTATTTTCTTCTACGTTACTCTACCCTCGCGGACAGCTTTCTGTTAGGAAGTAGGATGCTCTATGTTGCCCGGACTTTCCTCATACGCCGAAGCGTAAGCGACAGACCGACCGGCTGCTTTTGTCCGGCAAAGATACGATTTTTATGCCAGCGGACACAGAAACTTGTAGAGTTTTTGTGTAAGGGAGGGCTTTTTCCGTATCTTCTCCATAATTATAGATACGGACCTGGTACGGACCTGGCACGGACCGGATGCGGGGTAGATAACCTCCGGATAGCTTCCATTTCTAAACACTTTCTTAATATTCCTGAAAATATATAACCAAAGTAGAAATTATTTCTAACTTTGCTAACACTTAATAACCCCCAAATCATTTTAGCTAATGAAGAAACTTATTCCTATCGTATCCCTGTTCCTTTTTGCTTCGTTGTATTCGGTAGCTTCGGAAATCGGGGACAGGACTATTCCTGCGGATGTAGCACAGTTGTCCGACAGCTTGAAGCGTCAGTATGCTCCTGATAAACGGGTAGCACTCTTTGATGTAGATTATTCCTTTTCCGGTAAAAATGTGATGTTACGTGGTGTGATTACCTCGGCCGAGGCGAAAGCTGCATTACTGAACGGGCTGTCGAAAGCTGACTATCAAGTAATGGACTGCTTACAGGTATTGCCGGATGAGGCTGCACTGGAAGGAAAAACTTATGGTATCATAAATGTATCGGTGTCCAATCTTAGGGTTGATCCTGACTTCTCATCCGAAATGATGACCCAGGGATTGATGGGAATGCCTGTCCGCGTATTACAGCGCGACGGTTGGTATCGCATTCAGACACCGGATAATTATATCGCTTGGGTACATCGTGTAGGTATTCATCCGGTAACGAAAGAAGAACTTCATGTCTGGAACAGAGCAGAGAAGATTGTGGTGACTTCTCATTATGGGTTTGTGTATTCTGAACCCAATCAGTCTTCGCAGACTGTTTCGGATGTAGTTGCAGGCAATCGCTTGAAGTGGGAGGGAACGAAAGGTGCATTCTATAAGGTTGCATATCCTGACGGGCGGACCGGTTATATTTCCAAATCTATCTCCATGCCGGAAAAGAAATGGCGTGCCGCTTTAAAACAGGATGCTGCCAGCATTATTCGCACGGCACATACGCTGATGGGAGTTCCGTATCTTTGGGCAGGCACTTCTTCCAAAGGGATAGATTGCAGTGGCTTCATGCGTACCATTCTTTTCATTCATGATATCATCATTCCTCGAGATGCTTCACAGCAAGCGTATGTAGGCGAGCATATTGATATCGCTCCTGATTTCAGCAACCTGCAACCGGGCGACTTGATCTTCTTCGGACGTAAAGCTACGGCAGATCGAAAAGAACGTGTGGTGCATGTGGGAATGTATATTGGCAATAAGCGTTTCATTCATTCGCAAGGTGATGTACACGTCAGTAGTTTTGATTCTGCCGATGAGCTTTTTGACGAATATAACCTTGGACGCCTTCTGTTTGCTACGCGCGTGCTACCTTATATAAATAAGGAAGCATCCTTGAATACTACGGAAACGAATCCTTATTATAAATAATAAAGTTACGAACTACAAGCTACAAGTAGCAATGCTCTTATTCTGCAAAGCTCTTGTAGCTTGTGGCTCCGTAGCTAGTAGCTCCTAACTTAAAAACAAATATTATGCAAAACAGAAGAGATTTCCTGAAAACAGCTGCTTTTGCCGCATTGGGCTCCGGTGTGGTTATCAATGATGTATTTGGAGGAGAAAGCGCTCCAAAACTGTTCAATATCAATAAAAGTGGTGTGAATGCCAGGATGAAATTGCGCTTCTTTCCATATGAGTTGAAGTTACGTCATGTTTTTACAGTGGCTACTTACTCACGCACTACCACTCCTGATGTACAGGTAGAGATTGAATACGATGGTGTTATCGGTTATGGTGAAGCTTCCATGCCGCCTTATTTACAGAAAGAACTGGGTACGATGGAAAGTGTACTGGCTTTCCTGAAAAAAGTTCAGGATATCATCGGACAGTTTCCCGATCCTTTCCAATTGGAGGATATTCTCGCTTATGTAGATAAGCTTTCACCGGGAGATGCCGCCGCTAAAGCTGCTGTAGATATTGCTTTGCACGACCTTGTGGGCAAATTGCTGAGAGCTCCGTGGTATAAGATATGGGGATTGGATAAGGAAAAAGCTCCTTCGACCACTTTTACCATTGGTATCGATACGCCGGATGTGGTACGAGAAAAAACGAAGGAATGTGCCGAGCAATTCAATATTCTCAAAGTAAAGCTGGGGCGTGAGAATGATAAAGAGATGATTGAAACAATCCGTTCGGTGACCGAGCTGCCTATTGCCGTCGATGCCAATCAAGGTTGGACGGATAAGCATTATGCCATTGATATGATACAATGGCTGAAAGAAAAAGGGATTGTCATGATTGAGCAGCCGATGCCTAAAACCCAGTTGGATGATATTGCCTGGGTGACACAACAGAGTCCGTTGCCTATTTTTGCTGATGAATCTTTGCAGCGTTTGAGTGATGTGGCCGGTCTGAAAGGTGCATTTCATGGCATCAATATCAAGTTGATGAAATGTACCGGTATGCGTGAAGGCTGGAAGATGGTGACATTAGCACGTGCTTTGGGTATGAAAGTGATGGTGGGCTGTATGACGGAAACATCCTGTGCTTGCTCTGCTGCTGCCCAGTTTTCTCCTGCGGTTGACTTTGCTGATCTGGATGGCAATCTGCTTATTGCCAACGACCGTTTCAAGGGAATGGAGGTCGTAAAGGGCAAGATCACGTTACCAGATTTGCCTGGCATCGGAGTTGTGAAACTGTAAGGATCCTGAATCGTAATTCAATTTCCGTTCTCAATTATCATCTATAAATTAGCTTATTATGAAAAAAGTATTGTATGCTGCTGCCTTGCTTTTCCTTGTAACTGCCTGTACTCCAAAACCGGAAAGCAAGCCCTATACCTGGGAAGATGATCTGCACCAACGCCTTCTCACTGATTTCTCTCGTACGGAAGATGAAGTGAAAGAGTATATTCGTAAGTATATCCCTGATGTTTCCGATGAGCAGATGTGCCAATGGGAAGCCTCCAAAGCATTGGAGTGTATGACTCTGAATGGTGAGAAGCGTTATTTCCGTAATGCCGCACCTAATTTATTCCGTGTAGACTCTGTCTGCTATCAGATAAAGGCTGCCAAAGATGGCGTCTCCTTCAGTGGCAGTGAAAAAGTAAATATGGAGAACCTGCCCGAAATCATTGCGAGTGTGAAAAAGAGTGGTAATCCTATCACTGCTCCCAAACGAATGCGAATCACCTATACGCTCACGGTAGACAGTAATGCCGTTCCTGCCGGAGAGCTCGTCCGTTGCTGGCTTCCTTACCCACGTACCGACCAGTCACGTCAGCAAGATGTAAAATTCATCTCTGCCAGCGAATCCAAGTATACTTTATCCCCACAGGATTGCCTTCATAGCACTCTCTACATGGAAAAACGTGCAGTGCAAGATCAACCAACCGTATTCTCTGAAAGTTTTGAGTATACAGCTAATGCTGAATGGCATAATTTGAAACCGAAAGATATTCAGCCCTATGATACAACTTCTTCTATATATAAGGAATATACGGCTGAACGCGAGAAGCATGTCATTTTCTCACCACGTATGCGCAAACTTGCTGCCAAATTGACAGCTGGGGAAACCAATCCTTTGTTGAAAGCTAAACGCATCTTCCGTTGGGTGAATGATAACTTTCCTTGGGCTTCTGCCCGGGAATATTCTACTATAGAAAATATTCCCGAATACGTGTTAGATAATCATAAAGGTGATTGTGGGCAGGTTAGTTTGCTGTTTATTACGCTTTGTCGTATCAGTGGTATTCCTGCCCATTTCCAGAGTGGTTTTATGATGCATCCTAAAGCATGGAACCTGCACGACTGGGCGGAAATCTATTTTGAAGGCATTGGCTGGGTTCCTGTAGACCAATCATTTGGCATCCCTACTTTTGCCCGTAATGCGGATGAAGAATATTTCTTCTTGGGTGGCATTGACTCCTGGCGTATGATAGTCAACAGCGATTACGGTATGCCACTGATACCCGAGAAAAAATATCCTCGTAGTGAAACGGTGGATTTCCAGCGTGGTGAAGTGGAATGGGAGGGAGGTAATCTTTATTTTCCGAAGTGGGATTATCACATGGATATAGAATATCTCGATAATTAAAGAGGTACTTTTCCCTGAAAACAGACCATCTATTTTAAACGGATAGATGGTCTTGTTTGATTTTAACGCCTATCTGCCTTATTTTCACGTCAGTAAACGTGCATAAATGTAAAATTGTCAGGTTCTGTCGTTAACCGCTGTTAAGCCCCAAAAGTTCACTGTTAAAAGAGAACAAAAAAGAGTGACAAGCGGAATAAGTGAACGATTTTTGTCGTTATTTTAACGTCGAAATGTTAAACAAAACTTGAATATTAACAATTAAAAGAATAGAAAATTAGTATGAAACAGACAACAAAAAACATTCTCGGGGTTGCAGCTATCGTACTTCTCAGCTCAGGAGTAGCAGGTTTAACCACCTATAAGATGCTGCAAAAAAATATGCCTGCTGATAGTACCAGTGCATTCAATGAAATGTTCCAGCAAAATCCGAACGTACGTTTGGCCTCTTATAATGCCGTTGATGCGCAACCAGTAGATTTGACGCAAGCAGCAGAAAATTCAGTTCACGCTGTGGTGCATATTCGTTCTACTCAGACTTCCAAAGTTCAGGAAGTAGAAGTTAGAGATCCGTTCTCTGATTTCTTCGGTGAATTTTTCGGTGGTCGGGGCGGTACGCAAAGACGTCAGGTACAGACCCCTGAACGTACAGGCTTTGGTTCCGGCGTTATCATCTCTAAAGATGGATATATCGTAACGAACAATCACGTAATTGCAGGTGCAGATGAAATCAGTGTGACGTTGAATGACAATCGTCAGCTTAAAGGACGTATTATTGGTACGGATGAAGTCACAGATCTTGCCTTGATCAAAATAGAAGGAGATGATTTTCCAACTATTCCGGTAGGTGACTCTGATGCATTGAAAGTTGGTGAATGGGTGCTTGCTGTAGGTAATCCGTTTAATCTTACCTCTACGGTGACAGCGGGGATTGTCAGTGCTAAAGCACGTTCTTTAGGAATGGGGCAGCAGACTGGTACGGAAAGCATTGAGTCGTACATTCAAACTGATGCTGCAATTAATCAAGGTAATAGCGGTGGTGCTTTAGTAAATGCGCGTGGTGAATTAATTGGTATCAATGCTGCTCTTTTCTCCCCGACGGGATCAAATACAGGTTATGGTTTTGCCATTCCTACCAGTATCATGAAGAAAGTTGTTGCTGATTTGAAGCAATTCGGTACAGTTCAACGTGTGAAATTGGGTGTTGCTGTTACTCCACTTGTAGAAGAACCGGGTGATACTCAACGCGCGATAGATAAGAGTGGTAAGAAGCTGAGTGAATATAAAAAGGAAGCTCGTGAAAAATCAGGTGTTGTTGATGGTCTTTTGGTAGGAGAAATTGTTGAAGGTAGTTCTGCTGCAGGTGCTGATATTAAGGTTGATGATGTTCTTATTGGTATTGACGATAAACCTATTCACAAATTTGCCGATTTGCAGGAAGCTTTGGCAAAACATCGCCCTGGTGATAAGGTAAAAGTGAAATTGATACGTGATAAGAAGGAAAAGACCGTTGAAGTGACGTTGAAGAATGAGCAAGGTACTACAAAAGTAGTAAAAGATGCTGGAATGGATATTCTTGGCGCAGCTTTCCGTCCTATACCTGATGAATTGAAGAAGCAATTGAATCTTGGTTATGGCCTTGAAGTGACAGGTGTAAACAGCGGTAAAATGGGAGCCGCAGGTATTCGTAAAGGTTTCATTATCTTAAAAGCCAATGGCGTGCAGATGAGAACTGTAGAAGACTTGGAAAAAGTAATGAAGGAAGCTACGAAGTCTCCGGATCAAGTACTCTTTATTACAGGTATGTTCCCGTCAGGTAAACGTGCTAACTATGCGGTAGATTTGACTCAAGAATAAAAGGTATATTTTTTAGGTAAGAAGATTGTAATATTAGCTAACAAAGAAGAAAAAGGATGTCGACAACTAACTTGTCGGCATTCTTTTTGTTTATATTGTATAGTGAATAAGATAAAAAAGTTAGGGCAAGTTTGCTTGTAACAAAATAATTTGTCGTAACTTTGCAACCCAAATCTGTTTTAGAAGAATGAGACAACTTAAGATTACAAAAAGTATCACTAACAGAGAGAGCGCTTCTCTTGACAAGTATTTGCAGGAAATCGGTCGCGAAGACCTCATTACTGTTGAAGAGGAAGTGGAGCTCGCTCAGCGCATCCGCAAGGGTGACCGTGTTGCACTGGAGAAATTGACACGTGCCAATCTGCGTTTCGTTGTATCTGTGGCCAAGCAGTACCAAAACCAAGGTTTGAGTTTGCCCGACTTGATTAACGAGGGTAATTTAGGACTGATCAAGGCTGCCGAAAAGTTCGATGAAACACGTGGTTTCAAGTTCATCAGTTATGCAGTATGGTGGATACGTCAGTCCATTCTGCAGGCTTTGGCAGAGCAGTCGCGTATTGTACGTCTTCCGTTGAACCAGGTAGGTTCGCTGAATAAAATCAGCAAGGCCTTCTCCAAGTTCGAGCAGGAAAACGAACGTCGTCCGTCTCCCGAAGAGCTTGCCGATGAACTGGAAATCCCTGTTGACAAAATCTCTGATACGCTGAAGGTGTCCGGCCGTCACATTTCGGTGGACGCACCTTTTGTAGAAGGAGAGGACAACAGCTTGCTCGATGTACTGGTCAACGACGACTCCCCTATGGCCGACCGCTCTTTGGTGAACGAGTCTCTTGCGAGGGAAATTGATAGAGCTCTTTCTACGTTAACCGATAGGGAAAAAGAAATCATACAGATGTTTTTCGGTATCGGACAACAAGAAATGACATTAGAAGAAATCGGCGACAAATTCGGTTTAACCCGTGAACGTGTACGCCAGATTAAGGAAAAAGCAATTAGAAGATTAAGACAAAGTAATCGTAGTAAATTGCTCAAGTCTTATTTAGGATAAGTAAGAAATATCAATTTCCGACAAATAGAAGGAATTAAAAACCGGTAGGTCATGATCTGATCACCGGTTTTTTTGTTATCATTATTATAAAAGTGAAGATAAGCTGTATCTCAGCATAAAAAATGAATGAATTCTTTTTATTTTGCTCTCGGTTTGCATTATCTTTGTCGCCAACAATATATAATAAAAAACAGATTATGAAATACGTTCGTATACTTTTTGCTGTAGCTTTAGTTTTTATGGTATGTTCAGCATTCTCATTCAAGAAGGGTAAAGGAGAAAAAGCTGTGTATGCATTTGGTGTTGCTGCCTCTTTCAACGACACAGTAGTGTATTTTACTGATATTCAGGTATTGGACAGTGTGAAGCTGGATAAGGGTGGCTTCTTGCCTAAGCGTGATCTTTATACGTATCAGTTGAAGAATTATCTGGAATATGATTTGAAATCTCTTGATTATACGTGTATGATCTACTTTTCTGAAAACAAGAAGAAGTTAGAAAAGGAGGCTGCAAAAGTGAAGAGCAAGTATAAGAAGAATAAAACGATAGTATTGATGCCTATTGCTCCTGAAGCTTTCCGATTCAAGAAGCCGGAAGAGTAATTTGCTTTATTTCCTTAAGAACTTAAGGAATTTACTTAAATAATAGACCGTAGTCATGAAAACGAAACTTTACTTCTTTTTGTGGGTTTGTCTTTCTACATTGCTGATTGCATGTGTTGACGATGATATAGAACCGGATGTTGTTCCTGTAACAGGTGTGTCATTGAATAAGACTGCCCTTGCGTTAGATGAAGGGGAAAGTGAGAGTTTGATAGCTACTGTTATTCCGGATAATGCTACAAACAAAAAGGTTACCTGGAAATCTAGCGATACTAGTGTGGCTACGGTGAATGCAAGTGGAAAAGTGACAGCCCAGGCAACTGGAACTGTAGTTGTAGTGGTGATTACGGAAGATGGTGCGGAGGTTGCGACATGTACTGTTACTTGTGGTGATGGGGCTGTGGAACCTGAGATACCTGTAACCGATGTTGTATTGAATAAAAGTACTCTTTCGCTAATAGAAGGGCAAAGTGAAAGCTTGCAAGTCATCATTACGCCGGACGATGCTACAAACAAAAAAGTCGCTTGGGTTTCGAATGACGAAAGTGTAGCGATGGTTGATGTAAATGGTAAGGTTACGGCTTTAAAGGCCGGAAGTACTACCATTGTAGTTGTAACAGAGGATGGTGCGATGACTGCTTCCTGTAAAGTGATTGTTGAGCCGGCTGCGCTCCTCAAAGGAACTCGTACGATTCTTGCATATATTGCGGCGGATAATACCCTTGCTTCATTTGCTTCTTTGGATTTAGCGGAGATGAAAGCGGGTATGGCGAAAGTTCAAGATTCTAATGTGCATTTTCTGGTTTATATAGATGATGGTAAATCTCCTCGTCTACTTGAGCTGAAGAATGAAAAGGGGGCAGTAGTGGAAACGGTAGTGGAAACTTATGGAAGTCGTAACTCTGTGGGTGTATCTGAAACGCAGGAAGTTTTTGCAAAAGTCTTTTCGAATTCCAAATATCAGGCTGACAGTTATGGATTGGTTTATTGGTCACATGGTGATGGGTGGCTACCTTATCCGTTGTGCGCTGGTACTCGTTGGGTAGGCCAGGATAAAGGTAATGGTGATAACAGAATGAATATCTCTGAATTTGTTGAGATATTAAAGTCTGCTCCTCATTTTGATTTTATATTGTTCGATGCTTGTTTCATGCAAGCAGTGGAAGTTGCCTATGAGTTGCGTGATTATACGGATTATTGTATAGGTTCTCCGACTGAAATTCCAGGTCCTGGTGCTTCGTATGATGCAGTTGTTCCCGCTATGTTTTCTGCTGAGAATGCGGCAGTGAATATTGCTAAGGCTTATTATGAACCTTATGCGGCTAAATATGATGAAGGTAAAGGCTTGTCAAATAGTAATTGGACAGCGGGTGCCTCTGTGTGTGCGCTGAGAACAGATAAATTGGTTGATCTGGCAAGAATAACGAAACAGGTTTTGCCTGGATCAGTTGATAATGCGCAATTGCGCAGTTTGATTTTTGATTATGATAAACGTCGTGGTTCTGATGGATTTCAGGATGGTCATGTAGGTTATTATGATATGGCAAATATGATGAAAAAAATCACTGATAATGGTGGCTATCTAACGTGGAGGCAGGCTTTTGATGCAGCTGTAGTATATTGGGCGACTACTTCTATGAACTATTCTGCTTATATTGGTATGTTTTCTATGGAAGGCACTAATGGAGTGTCCTGCTATATTCCTTCAGTATCTAATACTGTTACTGATAAAGCATATCGCTCTACTGAGTGGTATGCATCCGCTGGCTTTGCTGCATTAGGCTGGTAATATTTTCTTTTTAATATATAAGTGTGGTGTTTGAGCCTGTAAATTAGCCTCAAACCAGGTGTCTGTGTCTCTCCTTATGTGCCTAATTAAGGGTATATGAACTTTTTTTCTTTGAATATATAACATGTTTCTAGTGGACTTAATGTGCGCTATTGCGTTGTTGTATTGTGATTTAACATTATTTTCCATTGGAAATTATTTTGTTTTAGAAAATATTCTTTTCTTTGCACTATCAAAACTAAAATAAAGAAGTATGAAGTATATAATTATTGGAGGTGTTGCCGGGGGAGCTACGGCGGCGGCACGTTTAAGAAGAGTTGATGAGAAATCTGATATTCTTTTATTTGAGAAAGGGAAATACATTTCGTATGCAAATTGCGGCTTGCCTTATTATATAGGTGGTGTTATCGCAGAGCGTGAGAAATTGCTGGTGCAAACGCCGACTTCTTTCGGCCAACGCTTTCGTGTAGATGTACGTGTGGAGAATGAAGTTATCGCTATTCATCCTAAAGATAAAACGATTACTGTTCGCACTGCAGACGGTCGCGAATATGAAGAAACCTATGATAAACTTTTGTTGTCTCCGGGTGCTACACCTGTTCGACCACCACTGGAAGGTATCGATTCTGAAGGAATTTTCACTCTCCGTAATGTTGAAGATACCGATCATATAAAGGCTTATCTTACGGAAAACTCCGTAAAGCGAGCGGTTGTAGTAGGTGCGGGCTTTATTGGACTAGAGATGGCAGAAAATTTGCATCATGCCGGAGTTGCCGTATCTGTTGTGGAAATGGGTAATCAAGTGATGGCGCCTATTGATTTTTCGATGGCTGCGCCTGTTCATCAACATTTGATACAGAAAGGTGTGTCGCTCTATCTGGAAGAAGGAGTAACTCATTTCCAGCGTACAGAACAAGGTATTACCGTCTTTTTGAAAAGTGGAAAAACAATTCCGGCAGATATGGTATTGCTTTCTATCGGAGTGCGCCCTGCAACGGCTTTGGCTAAACAAGCTGGACTGAAGATAGGTGAAGCAGGTGGTATCTGGGTAAATGAATATCTGGAAACTTCTGCAAAAGATATTTATGCTGTAGGGGATGCTATTGAATATCCGCATCCATTGACCGGGAAACCGTGGTTGAATTATCTGGCAAATCCGGCTAATCGTCAGGGACGTATTGTGGCTGATAATATGGTATTTGGTAATAAGGTTGCTTACGAAGGTGCTATCGGTACTTCCATCGCAAAAGTATTTGATATGACGGTTGCTTCTACGGGACTTGCTGCTAAGCGTCTGAAGCAATGGGAGATGGAATATCAAAGTTCTGTTACTCATTCGTCTTCTCATGCAGGGTACTATCCGGATGCATTACCCTTGACTTTAAAATTAACATTTCATCCTGTTACGGGAAAATTATATGGCGCGCAGGGTATTGGTTATGAGGGTGTGGACAAACGTATTGACCAGATTGCCGGCTTGATCAAGCGTGGTGGAACGGTATATGACTTGATGGAAACGGAGCATACTTACGCTCCTCCGTTTTCTTCTGCAAAAGATCCTATTGCTATTGCCGGATATGTTGCTTCTAATATTATCAGTGGTGCAATGCCTGTCGTAACTTGGCGAGAACTGGTACAGCATAAGAATGAAGTAATGTTAATAGATACCCGTACGGCTGAAGAATTCTCTTTTGGAACTATTCCGGGAGCAATTAATATTCCGTTGGATGATTTAAGAGAGCGTATGCTCGAAGTTCCCACTGACAAGCCCATTGTATTGTTTTGTGCTGTAGGTTTGCGTGGATATCTGGCACAGCGTATCCTGATGGGAAATGGATATAAGAATGTGCGTAATCTTTCGGGAGGATACAAACTGTATTCTGCTGCGGTTGCTCCGGTACCGGTACCTTCTATAGCGGCTGCTTCAGTTGATGCTCGCGTAACTTTTGGCTCTACTGAAACTTCGGGAACTGTTGTGCAATCCGATTCTATATTATCAGCTGGAGGTTCATCTAAAGAACCATTGAAAATCAATGCCTGTGGTTTACAATGTCCGGGACCTATCATGCAAGTGAAGAAGGCAATGGATACTCTTGAACCGGGAGAACAGGTGGAGATTGTGGCAACTGATGCCGGATTTGCACGTGATGCTTCTGCCTGGTGTGATACGACGGGTAATCGTTTGGTGGGGAGCCATGAGGATAAAGGACGCTATACGGTAGTTATAGAAAAAGGTAATTCGAATATGGTCTGCCCTTCTTCCACCGGAACTGTAGTAGCGGGTAGGGGAAAAACATTGATCCTTTTTAGTGATGATTTGGATAAAGCTTTAGCTACTTTTGTATTGGCAAACGGGGCTGCGGCAACCGGGCAAAAAGTTACGGTATTCTTCACTTTCTGGGGATTAAATGTTTTGAAAAAAGTGCAGAAACCGAAAGTAAAGAAAGATATTTTCGGCAGGATGTTCGGTATGATGCTTCCTTCCAGTTCTTTGAAACTGAAATTGTCTCAGATGAATATGTTCGGTATGGGAAGTCGCATGATGCGCTTTTTAATGAAGCGTAAAGGGGTAGATTCTTTGGAATCACTTCGTTCGCAGGCGCTTGCTCAAGGAGTGGAATTTATAGCCTGTCAGATGTCTATGGACATGATGGGAATCTGTCGTGAAGAGTTGTTGGATGAGGTAACTATCGGTGGTGTTGCAACTTACATGGAGCGCGCAGATAAAGCCAATGTCAACCTTTTCATATAGTTATTTGTTATTTAACAAATAAAGAAGAAAAATATATGGAAGACTTATGTAAAATACGTGATGTTTACCGGGCGATAGCTGAGTTTGAAACCCAATTTATGCAGCAATACAATCTTTCGCTGAATGAAGGAATGTTGCTCTGTACACTTCTGAATACTCCCCGGCTTACTTCCGGGGAAATAGCAGAAGCCTTGGGATTAACTTGTTCTAATACTTCCAAGTTGATACGTTCTGTCGAAGAAAAGAAGTTAATAGCCCGTATTATTGGTAAAGTGGATAAGCGCCAAATGCATTTTTCATTGACTGCAGAAGGAAAAGAACAAATCACTGCGATCAAAAGTACTACTCATGAGATGCCTGAACTCTTACAACAAATAGTGGGTTTGCTGGAAAAATAGAAGATGGAGATAATTTTATCTCCATCTTCAAAAATATTAAAATTTTTCGTGGATTTTGCTTAAGATTGCTTTAATTTGCAGCTAATATATTAAGCATTATAGCAATTGAATATGCAAAAATTATTATCCTTGCCGCCTAATCTTGTGTCGGCATTCTATGAATTGGAAAATGTAGACCGTACGGAATGGTTTTGTACATCTGACCCTATAGGGATGAAACTGGGGTCGGGTGGTGGAACCACTTGGCTTCTGCGGGAATGGTATAGAAACCAACAAACAGAACACTCAACAGAGAAACGTATTCTGTTGCATGCCGGTGGACAAAGCCGCCGCCTCCCTGGATACGCTCCCTCCGGGAAAATATTAACTCCGATACCTGTATTTCGCTGGGCACGTGGACAGAAGTTGGGACAGAATTTATTGTCTTTGCAAGTTCCACTTTATGAGAAAATCATGGAACGGGCACCGGAAAAACTGCGTACTTTGATTGCGAGTGGAGATGTGTATATTCGTGCTGAGAAACCTTTGCAGGAAATACCGGATGCAGATGTGGTATGTTACGGACTTTGGGTAGATCCGGTATTAGCGACACATCATGGAGTGTTTGTTTCTGACCGGAAACAACCGGAAGCATTGGATTTTATGTTGCAGAAACCGTCATTGCAGGAACTGGAGAATCTTTCCAAGACTCATCTCTTCCTGATGGATATAGGAATCTGGTTACTGAGTGATCGGGCTGTAGAGTTATTGATGAAGCGTTCGCTGAAAGATGGCTCGGGTTCTGATTTAAAGTACTATGACTTGTATTCAGATTTCGGTTTATCCCTTGGTAATCATCCACGCATTACTGATGATGAGTTGAATAGGTTGTCTGTAGCTATATTGCCATTACCCGGTGGAGAATTCTACCACTACGGCACGAGTCGTGAACTACTTTCCTCAACTGTTACTTTACAAAATAGGGTGTACGATCAGCGTCAGATCATGCACCGGAAAGTAAAGCCCAATCCTGCAATATTTGTACAGAATGCAGAAGTAGGTATCTCTCTTTCTTCCAATAATGATAACCTTTGGATTGAAAATAGCTTTGTTGGTACATCATGGAAGATAGGTTCCCGGCAAATCATTACGGGAGTACCGGAAAATGACTGGACGTTAGAATTACCGGATGGAGTTTGTATAGATATTGTGCCTCTTGCAGAGAAGCATTGGGCAGTTCGTCCGTATGGTTTCGATGATGTATCTAAAGGAGATATCCGGGATGAAAAAACTTTGTACCTGGGGATTTCCTTCCCTGATTGGTTAGCGGAGCGTGGACTGACTCCGGATGATGTAACTGGAAGAAAAGATGACATACAGGCTGCCGGAATCTTCCCTGTGGTAGAAGGTGTTGAGCAGATGGGCGCAGTACTTCGCTGGATGACTTCGGAGCCGGAATTGACAGAAGGTAAGGAAATCTGGCTGAACAGTCAACGTCTTTCTGCCGATGAAATCTCAGCGAAAGCTGATTTACGTCAATTATATGCCCAGCGCGAGAGTTTCCGGAAAGGTAATTGGGAATTGCTGGCACGCAATTATGAGAAGAGTGTCTTCTATCAGTTGGATTTGGCTGATGTTGCCGAGGATTTCCATTGTTTGAAGATAGATAAACCGGATGTGTTGCCGGCTGATGCACCTCAGATGCAGCGTATTCATAATCGGATGCTTCGGGCTCAGATAGATAAACTGAACGGAAAAGACTTTCAGAATGATGAAAAAGAGGCTTTCGGATTACTGCGCGAAGGATTACTTTCTGATTTGTATGAAAAGAAAAGCAGCCCATATCTGAATGTATACAGCGATCAGATTGTTTGGGGGCGCAGTCCCGTACGTATTGATGTTGCAGGTGGTTGGACAGATACTCCGCCATATTCTCTTTTTGCCGGTGGGAATGTAGTGAATCTGGCGATTGAACTGAATGGACAACCTCCTTTGCAGGTTTATGTGAAACCTTGCAAAGAGTATCGCGTTGTGTTGCGTTCTATTGATATGGGAGCGATGGAAGTAGTGAATACTTTCGAGGAATTGCAAGATTACTGTAAGATAGGTTCTCCTTTCTCTATTCCGAAAGCAGCGTTGACATTGGCTGGTTTTGGTCCGGCGTTTTCAGAAGTGGTTTATCCTTCGTTGGAGAAACAGTTGCAGGCATTCGGCACAGGTATAGAGATTACTTTATTGTCTGCTATTCCTGCAGGCTCGGGCTTGGGAACCAGTTCTATATTAGCTTCTACGGTTTTAGGCTCTTTGAGCGATTTCTGTGGCTTGATGTGGGATAAGAATGAAATATGCCGTCGTACACTTGCTTTGGAACAGTTACTAACAACGGGCGGTGGTTGGCAAGATCAGTATGGCGGAGTGTTACAAGGCATCAAACTGTTGCAAACAGAAACCGGGTTTGTACAGAATCCGTTAATACACTGGTTGCCTGAACATCTCTTTACGCATCCTGAATATCGTGACTGCCACCTATTATATTATACGGGAATTACACGTACTGCTAAAGGTATCCTGGCAGAGATTGTGCGTTCCATGTTCCTAAACTCATCTGCGCATTTGGCTATATTGGAAAATATGAAAGCGCATGCATTGGATATGGCAGAAACCATTCAAAGGAACGACTTTGAAACCTATGGCGCATTGATTGGTAAAACGTGGATGCAGAACCAAGCTCTAGATTGCGGTACTAATCCTCCGGCAGTAGAAGAAATTATCAATAAGATTAAGGACTACACACTGGGATATAAATTGCCGGGTGCAGGTGGGGGAGGTTATTTGTATATGGTGGCGAAAGATCCGCAGGCTGCATTGCGCATCCGTGAGATACTGACGCAGGATGTACCGAACCCTCGAGCACGATTTGTAGAAATGGCGTTGTCGGGAACAGGATTCCAGGTGTCAAGATCTTAATTAAGATCGTTATTCGTGATGGTAAGGACCGCCATTGAGTATATTCATGGCCCGGTATAACTGCTCTACAAAAATCAGCCGCACCATCTGATGCGAGAAAGTCATTTTAGAAAGGGACATTTTCTCATGTGCTGCCTGATATACTTTGGGTGAGAAACCATACGGTCCACCGATAACAAATACAAGCCGTTTATTTACGGTGTTCATCTTGCGCTTCATATAGTCCGCGAACTCTATGGAGCGCATTTCTTTTCCTCCTTCGTCCAGCAATACAATCACGTCGCCAGGCTGGAATGCCTTGCATATCAATTCCCCTTCTTTTTCTTTCTGAACTTCCATTGAAAGACTTTTCGTATTCTTCAATTCCGGGATAACTTCCATTTCGAAGGATAAGTAGCGTTTAGTACGCTGTACATAGTCGTTAATGGCAGTTATAAAGTGCTGTTCTACAGTTCTTCCTACGACGAGTAATGTTGTTTTCATGCTGCTTACATTCTGATTTGTGCACAAAATTAGCGCTTTTTTATTGTATTTTACAATAAATGCTTACCTTTGCGTATCATTAATACTTGTGATTATGAAAAAACGAGTAGTTTTATTGTTGACCTGCCTCTTCTTATGGGTGTCCTCGATCTTTGCTCAGGACGTACCTGTGGGGGTGGTTGTGGCCTTCAAGAAGGGAAACTCTCAGGAACTAAACAGGTATCTGGGTGATAAGGTGGATCTGATTATCCATAATCGCACGACCAATGCTGACAAGCAAACGGCAGAAGGAACTATGGCTAATTTTTTTGCCGAGAACAAAGTCAGTAGCTTCAATGTGAATCACGAAGGAAAGCGGGATGAATCAAGTTTCATCATCGGCACTTTGGGAACCGCAAATGGAAACTTTCGAGTGAATTGTTTCTTCAGAAAAGTACAGAACAAATATGTTATACATCAAATAAGAATAGATAAAACGAATGAATAAGGAAGAAGAACTGATTGACAGGCTGATAGATCTCGCCTTTGCAGAAGATATAGGTGACGGAGATCATACCACCCTTTCGTGTATTCCCGCTACGGCAATGGGTAAATCCAAACTTTTGATTAAAGGGCCGGGTATTCTGGCTGGTATCGAAGTTGCCAAAGAAGTGTTCCGTCGTTTCGACCCTACAATGAAGGTAGAAGTCTTCATCAATGATGGAGCTGAGGTGAAGCCGGGCGATATAGCAATGGTAGTGGAAGGCAAGGTGCAGTCTCTGTTGCAGACAGAACGCCTGATGCTGAACATTATGCAACGCATGAGTGGCATTGCTACCATGACGCATAAATATGCCGAGAAACTGAAAGGTACGAATACGCGTGTGCTCGATACCCGTAAGACTACTCCCGGTATGCGTATCCTTGAGAAGATGGCTGTAAAGATTGGTGGTGGTGTAAATCATCGTATCGGACTGTTCGACATGATTTTGCTGAAAGACAATCATGTGGATTTTGCCGGAGGCATCGACAAGGCTATCAATCGTGCTAAAGAATATTGCAAGGAAAAAGGTAAAGACCTCAAGATAGAGATTGAAGTACGTAACTTCGATGAATTGCAACAAGTGCTTGATCTTGGTGGCATAGACCGCATCATGTTTGATAACTTCACGCCTGAAATGACAAAGAAGGCTGTGGATATGGTAGGCGGTCGTTATGAAACCGAGTCTTCGGGTGGTATCACTTTCGATACGCTGCGCGATTATGCCGAATGTGGCGTAGACTTTATCTCTGTAGGTGCTCTGACCCATTCTGTAAAAGGATTAGATATGAGTTTTAAAGCATGTTGACAAAGGCGAAAGGCTGTATTTAGAAAATAGCAAGAAGCCTCTCATAAGTTTGCCATCATATTGCAATCTTAATGAGAGGCTTTTTTCATAGATACTTGGAAAGTATGGAAAAGATAGATTGGAATAGGGTAAAAGCTACTATCAGAAATTGGAAGCCTGGCGAGTATATACGGCAAACTTCTATTGTTGTGATCGGTGTGCTGATAACCTTCGTTGGCAGTGAACTGGTCACCAGATGTTCGGAACAAGCGGATATTAAATCTACTATGTTGCTGATTAAGGATGAACTGAAAAGTAATCGGAAGAACTTTGAAGGTATTGTGTCTGAATTCAGCACAGATGAGCGCCTTTCTGCTTTGTTGGTGGAACATGATATGAATGTTCGGCTGATACCGGAAGATTCGCTGAAGCAATTTCGTTATTCTATAGGGCAGATTCGTAGTTTCTATTATACCCGGAATGCGCTGGACATACTTAAGAACTCTATGCTGATGCAGAAAATATCCGATAAAGAGTTTTTGCTTTCATTGATTGATGTTTATGAAGCATTAGAAGGATTTAAACTATCAATGAATGGGTATTATGATATGAAGGAAGATGCGGCTATTCCCTTTTATTTGACTTTGACTGATGAACAGACAAATACGGTTAATGAGGGAAAATGGGAAGCATGGGAAATATATCTTTCAGATAGGAAGTTGCGAAACTTTTTGAAAATTCCACAGGGATATTTTATTCCTGGTTATCAAGAACGTATAGAGCAAAAGATTGATAAGATGATTCAAACCATTGAACAGAAATATGGTTCAAGATAAATACTTATGGGAAATATAGATAAGATAAAGTCTACGATTAAAGGCTGGAGATTGGGAGACTATTTCCGTCAGTTCAGTATTGTGGCGGCAGGTATTATCGTTACCTTTTGGGGAAGCGATAAGGTTACGGAGCATAGTCGTCAAAAAGAGGTGCGGGCCGCGATGCAACTGGTGGCGGAAGAATTGGAGTATAACAGAAAGGAACTGCGTAATATAAAGCACTTGTTGGATATAGACAGGAACATGAGTTCTTTGCTAATAGAGCATAAAATGGATATATCGGGAATACCGGCGGATACTTTAAGTAAGTATGACAAGCTTTTCAATAATATGAGTGAACTCTCTTATAAAACCGATGCATTGGATGTCTTGAAAGGTTCTTCGTTGATGCAGTATATTTCTGACAAGCGTTTGTTGCAGGATGTATTGCAAACCTATTTTGAGTTGGGAAGGCGGAAGAAAGATGTCAGTGATTACTATGCAGCAAAAACGGATGTAATTATGAAACTTGCCATGTCCAGGAATTTTAAGTTTGCTTTGAAAACTAACAATAACCTGCTGGATCAAATCTCATTTCTTATAAGTAATGATCAATTTGTCAATTTTGTCATAATGGTACCCGGTTTCTTATACTGGGAAGAATTTGATGAACTGGATGAAATGCTTGACAAGCAGATACAGACTTTGAAAGCCAAGTATAAATAATCTCCAATCTTTAACTTCTTTTTAGATATAACATTGCAGCATTCTACGGAAAGCTGCGTCTAACTAACAAACGACGCGAAGAGGCGTCCGTAAAAAATAGCACTGACATTGGAAAATGAAATAGAACTGATAGAGGGCTGCCGGGCAGGAAAGGATTCCGCACGTAAGGAATTGTATACCCTTTATTCCAAGCAGATGCTTGCGGTATGCTACCGCTATACGGGCGATGAAGATGCCGCGCATGACGTACTGCACGATGGGTTCATCAAAATCTTTACCCATTTCACTTTCCGGGGCGAATGTGCATTGGCAACGTGGGTGACAAGAGTAATGGTGACACAGGCAATAGATTATCTGCGAAAGCAGAAACGCATCACCCAACTGGTGGTGAACGAAGAACAATTGCCTGACATACCCGACGAAGCAAGCATAGCCGATAGCGGTAGCCGCCTCTCCGAACAGCAGTTGATGGCATTTGTGGCAGAATTACCCGATGGATGCCGAACCGTTTTCAACTTGTATGTGTTTGAAGAGAAATCACACAAGGAGATAGCGGAAATGCTTGGGATTAAGGTACATTCATCCACCTCGCAACTGCATCGCGCCAAGAATTTGTTAGCAAAAAGAATTAAAGAATATACAGAGTATGAAAGGAAATGATGAAATAACCGGTTTGTTCCGCAGTCGCCTCTCTGGGGCAGAGATGACGGTACGGGATGGCTTTTGGGAGGAGCTGAAAGGCGACCTGTCAAGAGTTGAAACCGATGCAACCAATACTTCTGCAGCTACTAAACGTTCTGTCCTCACTCCACGCTTCTACCGGGTGGCTGCGGCGGCTTCTGTAGTATTAGTGCTTGGAGCTGCTTCCGCTGCATTCTGGTACTTCTCTCCGAAAGATGAGATTCAGGAAGCATTCACCAAGGTGGCTACACTGACACCGGAAGGTAACTTGAATGGAGATGTGGTGCAGGAAAAGTTCCCCTCTATTCATGAGACTAAACCTACAGCGCAAAATCCTGGTCATAAGAATCCTGTACCAGTATCATCCGGAGGCATACTTGCTGCGAATGGTGATGATGAAGAGACTGTATCAGTCACTGTCTCCATTACAATTTCCCAACGCGTATATGGCAATCACCACCAAGGTAACGGAATGTATGGTCAAACAGCTTCATCAAGGAATGAAAATAATCATCGTGCCACGGCTACTGATCCCGCTGCCACAAATTCAGAGCTTGGCTCAGATTCCGATAAGGCGCTCCCCATTACCAATGCGGGTGGTTGTGCTAAAAAATGGGCTTTCAAAGCAAGTATAGGTACAGCGTTGCCAAAGGGGGACTTCGGGATACCGTTCACCGCAGGGTTTTCTGCTGAGCGTCATTTGAACAAACATTTTTCTCTGGAGGCAGGTTTGCAATACAACCGTCTTGACGGAGACCATGCGATACACACACTGGCTGTTCCGGTAAAACTGAATGCGGTGCTGGCAAGCAATTCTAAAGTAGACTTTTACGCTACATTGGGTGGTGCTGCCGAGAAATGCATAGCCGGAGCTGAAGACAATGGTTTTGGAGCAGAGCCTATACAACTTTCCATTGCGGCAGGTCTGGGAGTCCGTTATAAGTTGAACGACCGGATTGCTCTGTTTGTAGAGCCTACGGTATCTCATCATTTTGATACGGATTCGCAAACAAAAACGCTGCGAACGGAACGTCCAACGAACCTTAATCTACTTTGCGGTGTTCGTATGACATATTAACCTTAATACAATGCAACAATGAAAGCAATTTCTAATATACGTGCCGTAATGGCCATTTTGATATTCTTCTTTTCTCTTTCTTTTGTATCATGTACGGAAGAAACGTTGGATTACAATAATCCTGACGTGGATTTATTCGTCAAGCAACTAAAAGCTGGAAAATACTCTGTCGAAAGTCCGGAAGGTCTGAACACTATTCCCCGGTTTACTGTTGATGACATAGGGGACTTGTTGAAGTATGCCGAAGATTTGACGGTAATTCCTTCTTTCCCATTGGCTCCGGTTTCTTATTCCGCAGGTGGCAAGCTTCGTTTAGGTGAGTGTATTTTGTGGACAGTAGAAACAATCCGTTTAGGGCAGAATGCTTCGATGGGGTGCAAAATGGTACATGTGGATGCAGAGAATTATGAAGGCATTTACTTCTTATCGGATGATGAAGTTCTGGATGCTTCCGCCCGTTATCGCCGCTGGTGGGAAAACCGCAAATACCCCCGTACGATGTGGACCATAGACCCTTGTTATGATGAACCGCTTTGTGGAAGCGGATATATGTGGTGGTAAGAAAATAAATAAATGAGAAAATATTGCACTATAATCGGACTGCTTTTAGTAGTAGTCCTTCCCGTTTGCGCTCAGAACTGGACACCTCAGGACTCTCTGCGATTGCGCCGTCTGCTGGATGGAGAAGGAGAGATTAAGCTGAATCCGGAAGTTCTGAAAGAGATGGGAGTACAGGAACCTCTGGGTAAACAGCAGATATCAATGGAGAAACAATGGCTGGATTTCAACACAACACTTCCCGAAATACCAAATACACCGAAGAAGAAAGTTGTTCTTACCTTGCGCCCGTATACTGCAACTACGAAGTACAATTGGGACCCGGTGTATCAGAAGAAAATTAAAATAGATAAGGACACGTGGCGAGGGGATCCTTTCTATGAACTTAAAATACTTCGCATTTATTCCGATTGGGCAAAGACGCCTTTCGAAAAGGGTGTCCGTAAAAGTATGGATGAAATAGAGGCAACCGGAATGCGCTACCGAATGACAGAACGGGCTAATAATATGGCTGTAGGTAGCTGGCAGGGTGCTAGTGGCGGTTTAGGATTTTCCGGTGATTTTATGGCACCTTTTACCAAAGAATTCTGGAACGTCAAGGGGCGTAAGCGCCGTGCCCGTACGCTGGAAGTGTTACGTGCATATGGAGACTCGATAACGGTACGGGGTAAAGAACCTGTCAAGACGATTAAGAATTAAGGATTTGTATAATTTGAACATCCGGTGATATGTATGTTGTAAATTCGTATTTCCGGGTGTGTTTTTTATTACAATTCGCCTTTTCTTCCGAACCTTTCATCCTTTTTTCTTGTTTCTTCCTAATAATCCCTAAACGGAAAAACTATGAACAGAATTACTTCCCTTTTCGGAATTCGATATCCAATAATCCAAGGTGGTATGGTTTGGTGCAGTGGCTGGCGCTTGGCGTCGGCAGTAAGTAATGCGGGTGGACTGGGCTTGCTTGGGGCAGGTTCCATGCATCCTGAAACGTTACGTGAGCATATCCGTAAATGCCATGCTGCTACACATAATCCTTTTGGAATCAATATTCCATTGATGTATCCGCAGATTGAAGAAATCATGCAGATAGTGGTAGAGGAAGGAGTCAATATAGTTTTCACTTCCGCCGGAAGCCCTGCCAAATGGACGGGATGGCTGAAAGAGCGGGGAGTGACAGTGGTGCATGTGGTCAGTTCTTCCCGCTTTGCGATGAAAGCCGAAGAGGCGGGTGTGGATGCTGTTGTTGCTGAGGGCTTCGAGGCCGGTGGGCATAACGGAAGGGAAGAAACTACCACTTTGTGCCTGATGCCTGCCGTGCGTGCTGCTACTACCTTACCATTGATTGCTGCTGGAGGAATTGCTACGGGTGAGGCTATGCTTGCTGCACGGGTGTTGGGAGCAGAAGGAGTACAAATAGGTACGCGTTTTGCATTGACTCAGGAAAGTTCAGCTCATGAATATTTCAAGGAATATTGTTTGCGTTTGCAGGAGGGGGATACCCGGTTATTGTTGAAGAAGCTTGCTCCGGTACGTTTGGTGCGGAATAATTTCCGTGACGCTGTAGAGGCAGCCGAAGCCGTGGGGGCTACACAAGATGAACTTCGTATTCTTCTGGCTCATGGACGTGCCAAGAAAGGGATTTTCTATGGAGATCTGGAAGAAGGAGAACTGGAGATTGGTCAGGCTTCTGCATTACTTTATGGTAAACAGATAGAGACGGTTGCTGAGGTGATGCAGGAACTGACAGAAGGGTATAGAAGAGCGTGGGATGCGCTAAAGGAATAAGAATTTAGCTATATGAGACGATGAAATTCGTCCCATGAGATGAAAAAATTTGTATCATGAGGCAAAAATAAATGTCTCGTGGGTCAAAAAGATTCATCTCATAGGACGAATTTTTTTGAATAGGGGGAATGAAATGGAGTCATTTCACTTTCTTACCGTCCAAAATAAAAAATGGGGCTGTACGTCAATCTGTACAGTCCCATTTTTATGTTTTCCGGTTGTATCCCTATGATTTAGGTGTGCCGGAATTATTTGTTGTACTAGTTGGATTTACGGTAGGATTTGCAGTTGGTGTTGCCGTAGCTGTGCTTGTTGTGCCTGCTGCTGTTGCAGTGGCTGTTGCTGCGTTTGCTGCAACTTTTGGTTGTTCTTCCCAATGGAAGGGTTCGAAGTTAGTATTCGGATCAACCCAAGTCGGTTTCTTGCAAGCGTAAATGATGAACGGAGCTGCCACAACAACGATGGCACCGATAATCAATACGGAGAACCAAACTGTATTGCTACCCGTTGAAATCTGGCTGGGCGGGATAAAGCTCAGGATGAATGCCAACAGAGAACCACAGAAACCGAGTCCGCCGATGAACCACATCAATCCATTACCACCCTTACCGATACGGAACGGACGATTCAACTTCTTCATCTTGTAACGCAATACGATAGCTCCTGTAAACATCAACATATACATGATAAGGTAAAGAACTACTGTCAACTGTGACAGGATCTGATAGAAACTCTGTACGGAAGGCATTACTACGAACAAAAGGCTCAATACTGTTACAGCACCACCTTGTACGAATAGGATGTTTTTCTGTACACCCAGTTTGTTTGTCTTCTGGAAGAACGGGGGCATATAACCTGCCTTACCTACGGCAAAAATACCTTTGGACGGACCGGCAACCCAAGTCAATACACCTGCCAGCACACCGAATGCAAGAGCAATAGCGATGATCGGTGATAACCAGGAAGCATGGATGTACTTGAAGTAATTGTCGAAACCAACCAGCAAGCTTTGTGTCAGACTGATGTCTTTGGCTGGAATGATAACACCCAGTGCGAAAGTACCCAGTACGAAAATGATAACTGTGATAGCTGCACCGATAAATACTGCTTTCGGATAATTCTTGGAGGGGTTTTCTATATCCTTAACGTGGATACCGCCCATTTCCATACCGGCATAAAAGAGGAAGATACTTGCGGCGAGTACGACGTTGTCGAAGTTCGTCAGATCGGGGAAGAAGCTGCTGTGGAAGTCCAGATTGGAGTGTCCGCCTGTAGCCAGATAAATGATCCCCAGGATAATCAGTAAGGCTGCCGGGATAATGGTACCAACCATACCGCCGACTTTGGCTACCTTACCTACCCATCCCATACCTTTCAATGAGATGAAAGTGGCGAGCCAGTAGATGATGAGCACTACGGCGAGTGTGTAGTACTTGTTACTTGCCAACGACATATCGTGTGCGTCGTTCATTCCGATGAAGGCGATGGATACAGCACCGAATGTCAATACGGTAGGGTACCAGATAGTACTCTCAATCCATTGTACCCAGATAGCAAGGAAACCGAGCCGCTTACCGTAGGCTTCTCCTACCCAGCGGAACACACCACCTTGTTTGTCCTGGAACATCGCAGCCAATTCCGCAGCGACAAGTGACGTCGGTATAAGGAATACGATAGCTGCAAATAAATAGTAAAAGGCCGAACTCATTCCGTACACGGCCTCGGCAGGTAGTCCACGTAGGGATACTACTGCCGTTACATTCATGATTGCGAGGGTGAACACACCCAGCTTCACTGTTTGTTTAATATTTGCCATAAGTTAAGGTTTTAGGTGAAAAATATGTTTTAAAATCAGTCTCTATAACAACGACCCGGTGGAGTTGTTTTCAGGGATAAAGTGAAAGTTGGTAAATTAACACTTAAACAAATGTCTTGTGCAAGACGTTTTAGGGCAATCGGGCAGAAATCAATAATATATTAAATCAGAATAAATAATAGGTATTATTATGAAAATGGCTCTTTCAGAATTTGCATTACGAGAGAAGGGAATTTATGGTGTCTTACACATTGTGATTCTGTTACTTTCGTTATTTTTAGTGGTTAGTATTTCAGTAGATACATTCAAGGGTATTCCTTTCTATACTCAGACGGTATTTATGAAGGTTCAGTTTGCCGTGTGCATCCTGTTTTTGCTGGACTTTATTTTGGAGTGGTTTTTAGCAAAGCATAAAGGACGTTATTTTGCTACTCACTTCGTTTTTCTTCTGGTAGCTATCCCTTACCAAAGCATTATTTCCTGGGCCGGATGGACGTTTTCAGAGGAAATCACTTATTTATTGCGTTTTATTCCTTTAGTGCGCGGTGGTTATGCGTTGGCCATTGTGGTAGGTTGGTTGACGTATAATAAGGCATCCGGTCTGTTTGTTACTTACCTGACGACTTTGCTTGCTACGGTTTATTTCTCCAGTCTGGCTTTCTATGTTATGGAGCATGGGGTGAATACATTAGTTACAGGCTATGGGGATGCTTTGTGGTGGGCGTTTATGGATGTAACGACGGTTGGTTCCAATATTATTGCTGTGACGGTGACGGGGCGTGTACTGTCAGTTCTGCTGGCAGCATTGGGGATGATGATGTTTCCGATATTTACGGTGTATGTGACGAGTCTGGTACAAAAGAGGAATCAGGAGAAACAAGAGTATTATAAGGAGTTGCAGGGAGGGGATATAAAGTAATGTTGTGTGTGTACTTTTTCTTTCGGCTTGTCCCGAAAGAAAAAGATACCAAAAAGAAAGGGACCCCGGCTACGTCTCCGGTGCTACTCCGACACTGTCAGGCGCAGGTAAGGGGCGATCTGTCTGAGCGAAGCGAGTTTGAGCCCCTTACCTGCGCCTGACAGTGTCGGAGTAGCACCGGAGACGTAGCCGGAGGGCTGCGCGGTAGGGTGCTGCGCTATGGCGATGGTTATGTGCTGGAGGTATTAATTTATATTGGTGCGGTAATGAGCTATATTCCCATTAGGACTGAACGTACTTCCCACTACGACTGAAGCCACTTCCCACTACGACTGAACTAGTGTTCCACTACGACTGATCTTAATGGAACACCAAGTAGACTATCACACAAGAAGTTATATTCTTCAGTTCACTTCTATATAATGCATATCGGTATAGGAATGAATAAGACTCACCACAGATTACACAGATTCACACAGATTTATTAATCTAATAATCAGTAAAATAGAATCTGTGTCAATCTGTGTAATCTCTGGTGAATGAATTCATAACCGAAAAGAAATGAATTAATTTAGCTGATAGCTTCTATAGTTTACAAGCCGTATATTGAGTATATATAAGTACAGGCGCCGCCTATCCTCTCCGGACTGACGACGCCTTTTATTTATGAAAAAGAGAGATTGTCTTATTCTACAATAGTCACACGGTCACCATTGAACACGCCCAAACCTAATTTGTTCATGATATACTTGATGGCGAGCTGTGATTTAACAGAATTTCCTGCTTCGTCCAAAGGAGGTGCAAATGCAGCTGCGCCGAATACACCGGGCAGTACAGACATAACTCCACCACCTACACCACTCTTGGCAGGTATACCGGCAGTGTACATCCAGTCACCTGAATGTTCGTAGAAACCTACGGTAGAAATCATGGAAGTAATCTTCGGAGCTAATGAAGCTTCAAACACTTCTTTCTTGGTGACAGGGTTTACACCACTGTTGGCGATGGTTCCGGCAGCAATCGCCAGTTGTCCGGCAGTGATACCTAATGAGCATTGACGAGTGTACAGGTCGAGTGCCATATCCGGATTATCGTAGATACGGTTGTAGTTCTTCAGTAACCATGCAATAGAGCGGTTGTTGAAGTTCGTAGCCGTTTCCGATTTATACAGCTCATCAATCAATTGTGGAGCTGAACCGCACAAATCAGTAATATTCTGAACGATAGCTTCCCATTTCTTATCTGAATTGCCCACAGGCTCAACCATGGAACATGCTGAGATGGCACCTGCATTTACCAATGGGGTAGAAGGGTGATCATTCTCCAGCAAAATGGCGATGATTGAGTTGAAAGGTAGTCCTGTAGCATCTGCACCAATCATATCCAGCACCTTCTGTGCTCCGTATTGACGGAGGATGAGGATGGCTGTATGTACTTTGGAAACAGATTCTATACCGAAACGGTAGTCAGTGTCACCTATATTAATGGTTTGTCCGTTCATCAGACAGATGCTGATGCCGAACAGATTCTTGTCGATGTTGGCAAGGTAGGGGATGTAATCGGCATTTTTTCCCCCGGTGTTACCCTTCACCTGTTCATAGGCTTCCTGGGCAACCTCTTTTAGTTGAGAGATTGAAATCTTTTTATCCATACGTTTTCTTTTTAGAATTGGCAAGGGGACGAGTTGGCTTGTCCCCTTGTTGATTGGTTCCCTTAATTATTTCGCTGCTTTGTGAGCTTTACAACCGTGATTGAACACTTTAGCTTCTACTGGCAAGTTCTTTTCCTGAGCCATGCGGGTAGGAGTAGGATAATCCAATTTTTCCAGTTCAGTGATGGCATTCTTGATGTCGCCCAGCAACATGTCTGCCATGTCGCGGCTGAAGCCCTGGCGTACTACCACACGCATTACGACGTAGTTGTCCAGTTTAGAAGGTAGGGTATAAGCCGGTACCATCCAACCATGTTGCGACAGTTTATCCTGAAGATCGTACAACGTCCATTTAGCATTCTTGGCGTATTCCGGTTTCATGTACCAGATGAACAACGGGTTCACCACTTCTTCTGAATAGTTGACGAACGGTTCCATCTTAGCGATTTCATCATGGATATACTTCGCGATGGTCAGTGAGTTATACTGTACCTCTTTGTATCCCTGGAATCCTAAGCGAATGAATTGGTAGTACTGACCCAGGATTTGAGCAGCAGGACGGGAGAAGTTCAATCCCACCTGAGTAATGTTTGCACCCAGATAGTTTACGCTGAATGACATTTCTTCGGGCAGATATTCTTTACCTTTCCAGCAAACCCAACCCAGACCCGGATAAACGAGACCGAATTTATGTCCGCTGACACTGATAGAAAGAACCCACTTCAAACGGAAGTCCCATTTCGTTTCAGGATAGAGGAACGGCAGGATGAATCCACCACTGGCAGCATCTACATGGATAGGAATATCGTAACCGGTCTTGGCGTTGTAAGCATCGAGAGCTTTGTCCAGTGCTTCTACGTCATCGTTCAGTCCGGTCCATGTCACACCCTGAATAGGTACGATACAAATGGTGTTTTCATCACACATCTTTAAGGCTTCTTCCGGATCAAGAGTAGTCTTGTCAAGGGTCAAAGGTACTTCACGCATTTCAATCTGCCACAACTGTGCGAACTTTTCCCATACTACCTGGAAACCTGTTGAGATAACGAAATTAGGTTTATCGAAAGGTTTGCCTTGAGCTTGGCGTTTTTTACGCCAACGCAGCCAAGCTGCCACACCGCCCAACATACATGCTTCACTTGAACCAATGGCCAGCGCACCTGTTTTCCAAGTATCCTTTTCCGGAGAGTTCCACAGGTTTGCTACGATGTTGATACATTTTCCGTTCATCACGGCGATACGGGGATATTCCGTTTCGTCAATGTAGTTAATGTTGATCGCCTCGTTCATCAGCTTGGTGGCGTAATCGTCCATATAAGTGGTGACGAAAGTGGCCAGGTTCAGACGGGGTTGAGTTTGAGCGAAAGTTTCGTCTTTTACCATCTGATAAGCAATCTCGGGAGTAGTAGGTCCATCAGGGATCTTCTCTACCGGAGAGGGTTGCAACATTCTGTTTGATCCAAACACTTCTGTTTTGGCATCACCTTTTCTGAAATTTACATCTTCCATTTTACTAATATTTTAGTTTAGGTTTAGGCGGCGAGGATTTTCCCCGTCGAATTTCCCAGAACAACGGCGTTTGCAGAGGAAAGTTCCGACGTTTTACATCTTTTGGCGTTTATTAAAGGGAAGGTAAATGATAATTTAGGAGTGTAGCTATTGATATTCTGACTATCTCAATTCCCCTCCTCCGAGGAGGAGAGTTTAAGATACTCCCGACTGACATTCTCTCTCCGTTAGATGATTATTTATCCTTTCCTCCTTTTTTGAACTTTCTATAACCATAATTGTTTCTCTTGCACTATTTCAAACCCTATAAATATATATGTGTATATGAAAATCAATACCGGCCGGGGAACCATTCCTCTTATTACATTGATCGGCATCTGGTCTATTTCTGCATTGACCTCTTTGCCGGGATTGGCTGTTTCTCCTATTTTGGGACAGCTTTCCACTACTTTTCCGGATGCTTCGGAACTGGATATTCAGATGCTTAGTTCTTTACCGTCGTTATTGATTATACCTTTTATTTTGTTAGCGGGCAAGTTGGCTGAGAAACGCGACTTTGTTCGTCTGTTACGCGCGGGGCTCTGGATGTTCGCCGCGAGCGGGGTGCTGTACCTGTTTTCCACAAAAATGTGGCAATTAATAGCTGTCAGCGCCCTGCTGGGAATTGGTGCGGGACTGATTATTCCGCTTTCTACCGGATTGATTTCCCGTTATTTCACGGGAACCTACCGGGTGAAGCAATTTGGATACAGTTCCGCCATTACAAATGTTACGCTGGTGGTGGCAACCGCTGTTACCGGCTATCTGGCAGAAGTGAACTGGCATCTGCCTTTCCTGGTCTATTTACTACCTTTGGTAGCCATCATACTCACCATCCATCTGAAAGACGAAAATGCGGATGGTGAAGCACAAGTCACTTCATCGGATAAATCTCCTGCCGATACTTCTTCATCGGCAGAAACGGCTGCTCCCGCTATCCCCGGCAAGTATGGTATTCATGTCCGTCATCTGCTGAAACTGATGCTTTTCTATGGGCTTACCACTTATATTGTATTGATCGTGACGTTCAACCTTCCGTTCCTGATGGAGGAACATCACTTTTCCAGTGGGAACTCGGGAATGATGATTTCTCTCTTCTTCCTTGCTATCATGGCACCCGGTTTCTTTCTGGGGCATGTTGTAAAGTACCTGAAGGAAAAGACGAAGTTTTACAGCCTGCTGTGTATTGCACTGGGGTTGGCACTGATATGGATTTCTCCCAAAGAATGGCTGATCATACCGGGCTGCATACTGGTAGGATTGGGCTATGGTGTTATCCAACCGTTGATCTATGATAAAACGGTGGATACGGCTATTCCCCAGAAAACCACGCTGGCACTGGCTTTTGTGATGGCAATGAACTACTTGGCTGTGCTGCTTTGTCCGTTTATCGTAGATTTCTTCCAATCATTGTTTCATGTACGTTCGCAGGAGTTCCCATTTATCTTTAACCTTTGCATTACGATACTTGCATTGATATGGGCGTATAGGAGGAAGACGGATTTTCTGTTCAGGGATAAACTGTGATTGATCATTTATACAAAGAAAAGGAGTTCCATAAAAACGGAACTCCTTTTCTTTGTATTTATAGCTACTTGTTATAGTTCTATCGGTTCATATTCCAGTCCGAATACATCCGCTACAGCTTTATAAGTAACTTTACCTTCCACTACGTTCAGTCCCTGTGCCAGAGCGGGATCGTCTTTACATGCTTTTTGCCAGCCTTTGTCTGCCAATGCCACGGTATAAGGTAGTGTGGAGTTCGTCAGTGCCATAGTTGAAGTGAATGGTACTGCTCCCGGAATATTGGCTACCGCATAGTGCACGATGTCATCCACTACATACGTCGGTTCGCTGTGGGTGGTAGGATGAGAGGTTTCAAAGCATCCGCCCTGATCTATGGCAACATCTACGAGAACGGTTCCCGGTTTCATCATCTTCAGCATATCTTTGGTAATCAGATGTGGCGCTTTATCTCCCGGAATCAGTACGGAACCAATCACGAGGTCTATGTTGGGCAATTCCATCTTGATGTTATGCATAGAAGAATATAGAGTTTTTACATTTTTTGGTAACACTTCACTGAGGTAGCGCAGGCGCGTCAGATTAATATCGGTGATTAATACTTCCGCACCCATTCCGGCGGCCATCTGTGCAGCATTGGTTCCTACTACACCACCACCCAGAATTAATACACGTGCAGGACGGACACCGGGTACGCCACCCAGTAATTTCCCTTTTCCGCCTTGCGGCTTTTCCAGGAAACGGGCACCTTCCTGTGTAGCCATGCGTCCGGCCACTTCACTCATGGGGGTGAGCAATGGGAGGGAGTGGTCTTCTTTCTCTACGGTTTCGTAAGCGATGCAGATACCACCGCTTTCTATCATGGCTTCGGTAAGTATTTTATCGGCGGCAAAGTGGAAATAGGTAAATACCACTTGACCCTTTTTAATCAGTTTGTACTCGGGGGCGATAGGTTCTTTCACCTTCACAATCATTTCAGCTGCGGCATACGTAGCTTCGATGGTTGGCAGCATTTTCGCACCCACTGCAATGTACTCTTCATCAGGAAAACCGCTGTTTGCACCGGCAGATGCCTGTACATACACTGTATGACCTCTTTTCACCAACTCGGCTACTCCGGCAGGGGTCATTCCTACACGGTTCTCGTTGTTTTTGATTTCCTTAGGTACTCCGATAATCATAACCTTACAATTTTAATTGGGGGTTAAACATGTCGCAATGTAGCGATTTCCGTGTTTCGGTGTACTTCGGGAATAGGTGTTTTACAACAGTATTTTTATACAGGTTTTAATCTGGAATAATCGAATGTCCCCTGAGTTTCAATATTTTGCTCAGGAGGTAATTCTTGTATGAATATGAAATGATTAGTGCCCATACCAGTCGTATTTTTTCTCCTTGGTACTTGCTTTATCCTGTTTTTGCAACTGTTTTTGTGTACTGTGCAAACGGCGCATAGTAATAATCGTAAATACGACGCCTAAAATGATAAGCACTACTAAGACAATGCTTGCATAAATAAAAATAGTATGGCTCATAAACTTCTGTACGGTGTTTTTAATTAGTTTGTGCTGCAAAGATATGGCTTTTGGCGGATCCTGCAAGCATATTCCTAATCAAATTTCCATCCCTGCGTCTCCTTCGCTGTTCGTACTTTCCTGCCAGGGATTGATACTGACGGTGGCGTTGTACTAAGTCTACAGGTGCGCATGGTAGTAAGCGTTCGGATACGTACTCTTGGTTATCTCAAGGGAGAGTGTTCAAAGCTTCGCCTCCTTCTTCTCCTTCGTTTCCGTCTTCAGGTTGTTTATATGCGATAAATATTTATCGGGTAATATTTGCTTGCATTTCTTTATAATCTACCCGGAATAATGTACATTTGCCCGACAAATTATTTATCGACCTATATGAAACATACTATATTATCCCTTATACTTCTGGCATGGGGAGCGCAGGCTTATCCGCAAACAACGGAGAATGTGCCTTCCGATGCTACTTTTACCCCTCCTTTTGATTTCCCCATCACCTTCTCCGGGAATTTCGGTGAGATACGTGCCAACCACTTTCATGGCGGATTGGATTTCAAAACAGGAGGAACCATCGGCAAACCGGTACATGCCCTGGCCGAAGGATATATTTCGCGTATTCGCGTCACGCATGGTTCGGGATATGTGCTCGATGTAGCTTATAATAACGGATATAAAACCATCAACCGGCATCTCAGTGCTTTTGTGGGTGATGTGGCCCGCCGTGTGGAAGACCTGCAATATGAAAAGGAATCATGGGAAGTGGAGATTACTCCCGAACCGGGTGAATATCCGGTGAAGGCAGGGCAGGTGATCGCTCTGAGTGGTAATACTGGTTATTCTTTCGGGCCACACCTGCATCTGGATATGTTTGAGGCGGATACGGACGATTATATCGACCCGTTGCCCTTCTTTAAGAAGAAAGTGAAAGATAATACGGCTCCCCGTGCCGAAGGCATTATGCTTTTTCCTCAACCGGGCAGGGGAGTAGTAGACGGAAACCAGAAGCATCAGGCGTTTCCGCTTACCCCAAAACAACCTATTACTGCTTGGGGATTGGTAGGTTCCGCTATCCGTGCCTATGATTATATGGACGGGGTGAGCAATCGTTATGGAGTACATACTGTTATTCTGGAAGTAGATAGTGTGGAAGTGTTTCGTAGTGTGGTAGACCGTTTCTCGGAATATGAAAACCGGATGATTAATTCGTGGACATACGGTCAATATATGAAGTCGTTCATCGAGCCGGGAAATACATTACGTATGCTGCATGCTCCCAATGGAAACCGGGGACTGGTTGATATTAATGAAGAGCGTCCCTACCGCTTCGTTTATACACTGAAAGATGCGCTGGGAAATACTTCCAAAGTACGTTTTACGATACATGGAAAGCGTGCGGAAATAAAACCTGTGGAGCACCGGGAGAAGTACATTTTTCACTGGAATAAAGTAAATATCCTGCAAGAGCCCGGTTTGAATCTGGTTATCCCCCGAGGAATGCTCTATGATGACGCATATCTGAATTATGCCGTGCGGGCTGACAGTGGAGACATTGCTTTTACCTATCAGTTGAACGATACCCGTATACCTTTGCATGGACGTTGCGAATTAACTATCGGATTGCGCCGCCGTCCATTGGAAGATATGACGAAATATTATGTAGCAAGTGTGAGTAATCGTGGAAAGAAATATAGTATAGGTGGCAAGTATGAAGACGGATTCATGAAGACGACGATCCGTGAACTGGGCACTTATACTGTTGCCATTGATACCGTACCGCCCCAAATCACTCCGCTCAATCCAAAACAATGGGGGAGCGCGGGACGCATCACTTTCAAGGCAAAAGATGGAGAAACCGGTATCAGTAGCTACCGGGGAACCATAGACGGAAAATATGCTTTGTTTGGCAAGCCCAATTCCATCAGTGGAAATCTGGTTTGCGAACTCGATCCAAAACATGTGAAGAAAGGGGGGCGGCATGTTGTGGAGATGACCGTAACGGATGGTTGCGGTAATCAGACGACGGAGCGATTTGAGTTTGTCTGGTAATGGAATATATTAATCGATAATTAAAATAACTGAAGTATGAAAAGTAAAAGACTGACTCTTTCCGTCTTATGTATGGTGGCAGCCGTAGCGCATGCGTTGGCTTGTACCAATCTTATTGTAGGTAAAAATGCCTCTACTGACGGTTCTACCATCGTTTCCTATTCTGCCGATTCCTACGGGTTGTTCGGTGAGTTATACCATTATCCTGCCGGCGTACATAAGAAAGGTACTCTGATGGATGTACACGAGTGGGATACCGGTAAATATCTGGGCCAGATAGAGCAGGCTCGTCAGACTTACAATGTTATTGGTAACATTAACGAATTCCAGCTCACCATTGCCGAGACCACTTTCGGTGGTCGTCCGGAATTGGTAGATACTACCGGTATCATCGATTATGGCAGTCTGATTTATTTGGGACTGCAACGTGCCCGTACGGCCCGCGAAGCTATCAAGGTGATGACTGATCTTGTGCAGGAATATGGTTATTACAGCAGTGGGGAATCTTTCACGATTGCCGATCCTAACGAAATCTGGATTATGGAAATGATAGGTAAAGGTCCTGGTGTACGTGGTGCCGTATGGGTGGCAGTACGCATTCCGGATGATTGCATCTCGGCTCATGCCAACCAGTCCCGTATCCACCAGTTCGATATGAATGATAAGAATAACTGCCTCTATTCTTCCGATGTGATTTCTTTCGCTCGTGAAAAAGGCTACTTCACTGGTGTGAATAAGGATTTCAGCTTTGCTGATGCGTATGCTCCTCTGGATTTCGGTGCGCGTCGCTATTGCGAAGCCCGCGTATGGAGCTATTTCAATATGTTTACCGATCGTGGTGAGGAGTTTCTGCCATACATAGAAGGTAAGACTAATCAACCCATGCCGCTCTATTTGAAGGCAAACCGCAAAATCTCCGTACAAGATGTGAAGAATGCCATGCGCGACCATTACGAAGGTACTCCGCTGGATATCAGCAAGGATTTTGGTGCAGGTCCTTATCACACTCCCTATCGTCTTTCTCCGCTTTCTTTTAAAGTGAATGGTCAGGAATATTTCAACGAACGTCCTATTTCTACCCAGCAGTCCGGTTTTGTTTTCGTATCTCAGATGCGCTCTACCATGCCCGATGCTATCGGTGGTGTGCTCTGGTTCGGTACGGATGATGCTAATATGACAGTGTTCACACCTGTATATTGCTGTACCGATAAAGTGCCTGTATGCTACTCTCGCGTAGATGGCGCCGACTATATTACTTTCTCTTGGAATTCTTCTTTCTGGATCTTCAACTGGGTGGCGAATATGGTTTATCCCCGTTACGATCTGATGATTGGCGATGTACGTGCAAGCCAGTCGGAGATGGAAACCACTTTCAATGATGCACAGGAAGGAATCGAATCAGCTGCATCCAAGCTGTATTCCAAAGATCCTGCCCGGGCAAAAGAGTTTCTGACTAACTACACGAATATGACTGCACAGAGTACGCTCGATACCTGGAAACGTCTCGGCGAATTCCTTATCGTAAAATACAACGATGGTGTGGTGAAACGTATGAAAGACGGTAAGTTCGAACGTAATTCCATCGGTCAGCCGGCTGGTGTGATACGTCCCGGATATCCGAAAGAATTCCTTGAGGAATACGTAAAACAAACCGGTGATCGCTATAAGATGCCGGAATAATACAGTGTAAATCTTTAATGAAAATGTAGGAAATTTGAACTTATTCGCCTACATTTGTGTCTTGTAAATAACAGATATATTTTAACCTCTAAAATAACAATGATTATATGGAAAATCAGGAACTTATCAAACAGGTAACTGAGAAAGCCCAGAGATGGCTCACCCCGGCTTATGATGCCGAAACTCAGGCGGAAGTGAAACGCATGTTGGAGAATGAAGATAAAACCGAATTGATAGATTGCTTTTATAAGGATTTGGAGTTCGGAACGGGTGGCTTGCGCGGTATAATGGGCGCAGGAACTAACCGTATGAATATTTACACGGTAGGTGCAGCTACACAGGGCCTTTCCAACTATCTGAACAAATGCTTCAAGGATAAAGAACAGATTTCTGTAGTGGTAGGTTATGACTGCCGTAACAATAGCGACAAGTTTGCCCGGATTTCTGCAGATATCTTCTCTGCAAACGGTATCAAGGTATATCTCTTCGACGATTTGCGTCCTACACCGGAAGTTTCTTTTGCTATCCGTCACTTTGGTTGCCAGAGTGGTATCAATATCACAGCAAGTCATAATCCGAGAGAATATAATGGTTATAAGGCTTATTGGGATGATGGTGCACAAGTACTTGCTCCGCACGATACCGCTATCATTGACGAAGTAAATAAGGTGACTGTTGATGATATCAAGTTTGAAGGTAACAAAGAGTTGATTCAGATCATTGGTGCTGATGTAGATAAGATTTATCTGGATATGGTTCATTCTATTTCTATAGATCCGGAAGTTATCAAGCGTCAGAAAGATCTCAGCATTGTTTATACTCCTCTGCATGGTGCAGGTCGTGTGCTGATTCCTTCTTCTCTGAAGGAATGGGGATTTGAGAATGTGAATTGCGTACCCGAGCAGATGGTGAAGGATGGTAATTTCCCGACAGTGGTATCTCCGAACCCTGAAAATGCTGAGGCGCTTTCTATGGCTATCGCATTGGCGAAGAAGATCGATGCTGATATTGTAATGGCCAGTGACCCGGATGCTGACCGTGTAGGTATGGCTTGCAAAGATGATAAAGGTGAGTGGGTGCTTATCAATGGTAATCAGACTTGTCTGATCTTCTTATATTACATTATCAAGAATCGTATTGCAATGGGTAAGATGCAGCCGAATGACTTTATTGTGAAGACCATTGTAACTACTGAACTGATTAAGGCTGTCGCTGATAAGAATAAGATTGAAATGCGTGATTGCTACACCGGTTTCAAATGGATTGCACGTGAAATCCGTTTGAGCGAAGGCAAGCAGCAATATATTGGTGGCGGTGAAGAAAGCTACGGCTTCCTGGCAGAAGACTTTGTTCGTGATAAAGATGCCGTTTCTGCTTGTTCATTGTTGGCTGAGATCTGCGCCTGGGCTAAGGATCAGGGCAAGACGCTGTATGATGTGCTGATGGATATCTATGTAGAGTATGGTTTCTCTAAAGAAACGACTGTAAACGTAGTGAAACCCGGTAAGAGCGGTGCGGATGAAATCAAAGCCATGATGGATAACTTCCGTGCTAACCCACCGAAGGAAATCGGAGGTTCACCTGTCAAATTGATCAAGGATTATAAGACATTGAAGATGATCGATGCTCAGGGAAATGCTGTTGATCTGGATATGCCGGAGACTTCAAATGTTCTTCAGTATTTCACGGAAGACGGTACAAAGATTTCTGTTCGTCCGTCGGGTACAGAACCGAAAATCAAGTTCTATATCGAGGTGAAGGGCGAAATGGGTTGCCCGAAATGCTACGCCAGTGCTGATGCTGAAGCAGAAGAAAAAGTGGTGGCGGTACGTAAGTCACTCGGCATCTGAGAAAGATAAACTGCTGTAAGGCAGAAGGAAAGGTGTAATCCTGCGAAGGGTTGCACCTTTTTTGTTTTTTATCCGTTAGCGTGGACATTCTTTCTGTTTTAAGGTTCTTTTGCTTTCTTTAAGTCAACTCTGAAATCATTCTCTGTTAAATGCCGTTTTATATGCAACGTATAAACCTAACCTAAACCTTAGTAATATCCATCAGGATGATAAAAGGGGATTTTGGCAATTAGTGGCGTAAGAGCGTTTTCAATAGTGAAAGCATCGGTTGAGATAAATTGCTACTATCCTCTTTTTTCTGATGGATATATTTTAGAATTACTTGATGAAGGTCGAATGACCGGGAGATGAGAAAATATACAGATTGCGGTTGCATGCTAATTGGTTGATGTGAATGAGAGTCGTTTCATTCGTAGTTGTTCGTTTGTTGAATGCATGTCCTCCGCAATCTGTTTTTATTTGAATGATTTCCGTCTTTTAATTATTGCTTAGCCACCAGTCTATCATTTTTCGTGCTATGCTCAGTTTTCGTGGAATTTCCGGCATATTTTCTTTTGAATAGAATGCTCCGGCACTGAGCTCGTCTTTCTGTAACTTGATTTCCCCACTTTCATAATCAGCAATGAAGCCTACCATCAGTCCGCTGGGATAGGGCCAGGGCTGGTTGCCGAAATAAGTGATATTCTTCACTCGTAATCCGGTTTCTTCCATCACTTCGCGTTGTACGCATTGTTCCAGAGTTTCTCCTGCTTCGAGGAAACCGGCTACCAAACCATAGAATGTTCCGCGGAAATTGCGGGCATGTACCAGCAAGATTTCTTCCCCGCGGCGTATTAGTACAATGATAGCTGTAGAAATAGGTGGATATATTTCGTAAGCACACGAAGGGCACTTTTTCATGATAGGGGTCTTATGTTCCGTAGGCATACCACACGCGGGACAAAAACGGCTATGCTGATCCCAATACAGTATCTGATATGCTTTTCCGGCAGCTTTATATTCGTCCAGAGTGATGTATTCGTAGGAACCCCGGAGGTTGACCATAACCCATTCTTCAGTTTCAGTAACGAGCTGTTCAATGGCGAATGCATGTACCATTTCATCCGTGGGCAGAAAGACTTCATGGATCGTACTACCTGAGCCGGGGGCCAACGGTGGTTCTGTACCATAAGGTACACTGTATTTAATCTCTCCTTTTTCTGTTTTCTCTTTTTTCAGCAACAGTTGGTCTTTGAAAAAGATGAACCACTGTGTAGGGCCCTGTTTTTTACTATTCTTCATTCCTGATAAAATATCTGTTTAAAAGATTATATATTAGCTATATTTTTTCAATACAGCCATTAATTTAGCCCGGTCTATGGGTTTAACAAGATACTCGTTGCATCCTGCATCCATAGCAGTTAGGCGGTCATTCTCAAAAACGTGTGCAGTTAATGCTATAATGGGTAATTCTGCATTGAATTTACGGATTTCAGCTGTAGCTGTCAGTCCGTCCATAACAGGCATCTTCATATCCATGAGTAGCAGATCTATGTGACGTTTATGTAGTATTTCTATGGCTTCCTGACCGTTGGCGGCATGCACCAGATTAAAACGTTTCCGCAACAAAGCTGACACTAACTGGTAATTGCTTTGAATATCCTCGGCAACCAGGATTGTTTTACGTCCGGGAGTATTGCTTGACGAGGTTCCGGCAACTATATCTTTTTTATCTGATGAGGTTACCCTTTCTGCTCTTTGCTGAGTAATTTCGGATGGTATTTCCACTTCACAAGGTAACAGTGCCCAGAACAATGAGCCTTTACCGTATTCTGATTCAAATCCTACATTACCTCCCATTGCTTCCGCAATTGCTTTACAAATAGATAGTCCCAAACCTGTACCCTGTGCAAATTCGTCTAATTTCTCAAACCGGTGGAATACTTTGTTTTTCTTTTCATCCGGTATGCCGATTCCCGAATCTTTTACATAAAAATAGATTCCCTCTTCTCTGTATTCATAGCCCATTTCAATAGTTCCTTCCGGGGTATATTTAATGGCGTTGGTTACATAGTTGGTAATGATTTGTGCAACGCGATTACGGTCGAGAGTAACTAAACAGTGTTGGTAAGGATTGACAGCTACTATTTGTATTTTGGGGTTTGTGGCCCTTTGCTTCATAGAAGCAAACATGGAGTTGAAATAGTCCGTCAGGTCGAATTCTTCATATTTCAATTCTACAGAGCCGGCTTCCAGTTTGGACAAATCAAGAATATCGCTGATCAATTTCAGTAACATTTCATTGTTATTATTAATAATCTGCATGTAATCCTCCTTCTCTTCATCGCTTGCATACATCATCAGTCCGGAGAAACCGACGATGGCATTCAGCGGGGTACGGATTTCATGACTCATGTTAGCTAAGAAAGCGGATTTGAGTTTGTCTGATTGTTCAGCATGCATCTTTGCTATCTGCAATTCCTTAATCATCTCTTCACGTTCGGTCACATCGTCTACACGGATGACAATGCCATCAGCTGTACCGTCTTCAAGAAAAACTGGAGTTCCATATACTTCGACGACGTGTGCATTATCAAGTTTAAATTTGATGAGTTCTGTCTGACGGGATTGGAAAGCACGTGATAATATACACTCCTCGCACGGTGAAGTTCGGTTGTGGGCACTTTTATAGCAAAGTTCACCTTGCTTGTAGGCTTCGAAAGACAAGCTTTTTGAGCAGGAGGAGACATTTTCCCACTGTACGCGATAGTCTCGGGTGATGTATGCTAAGCCGGAATTGGTATTGTTGAGTACTAATTCATTCAAGGTAACCAATTTCTTCAGTTCTTCTTTATTTTTGAGTAATGTCAGTTCTGCTTGTTTGTGTGCATCTATGCAGATGGTCATGCCAAACATATATTTATAGGGAGCATCATTCAGGGTACTTGTTTCCAGCATGCCACGGGTTTGCCACCATTGATAAACTCCGTCACCGTTTAAATCGAGTTGGTATTCCAATTCCCAAATACCATTATCCTGTTCAACAACGGCTTGCAGGGAATCATGGAATTTTTGTTTGTCATCAGGATGCACACAACTCAGAAATTTCTCCACCGAACAGATCTCAGAAGCCTTTTTGGTAACTTCATTGAACCCTTCGCCAAAACTTATCCTGTTTTTGTCCGGTTCAAAGAACCAAGTAAAGGCATTCATAGCTCCCAGAGTGATTGAAAGAATCTGTGCGCGACGTTTAAGTTCATTTTGCAGACTTTGATCCCAACGGGTATTCAGTAGTAAACGTTTTCCATCATCTTCGATAACGCTCTTGCGCACGATTGTATCATAACTGCGCCCGTCTTTCAGGTTTACACGCTCTAGTCCCAGATAAGGACTACCGGTATTGAAGACCTCAAGATCTGTTTTTTGAATACGTGCCACTTGTTCTTCATCCATGACATCGTATGTTGTCGTATCTTCGCTCGTACCGAACATACGTTTACTTTCTTCATTGCAGAATATATAACGGAAGTTATCTTCTACATCTTTTATATGGATGGAGAGCGGAATATTATTCAATATCTTATCCAGAAGCTGCTTCTTTTTATGGATATCTGTATTGTTTTTGCGAGTACCCACGTATTTAAGTACCTGTCCGCTTTCGCTATAAGAGTAGGGGGAGCCGTTGACGAAGCAATATTGCCATTCGGAAGAACCGAATAACTTGATGCGTCCTTCGAATGTGAACGAGAAGTCTTCACCGCTATTCATTCTCTGCATGATGCTGACCATTTCTTTACGGTCTTCAGGATGAATCGTTTCTAAATAAAGATCTATTGACAGGGGACGTGATTTGTCATATCCGTTCAGAGGCTCATTGTCACTAAAAAATAGCCGGGAGTTGACATCAAACTCCCAAAGCATGATATCTGCTGTTTTTATGGCTATCTCTGTCTTCAGACGGCTTTGGCGGAGCATTTCTTCTTTCTCCAAAGACTCTGTGATGTCTTCCATGATGATAACATAACTTGCCAATTCCCCGTTTGGGTTACGAATGGGTTGCCCATTACATTCCAGGTAACGAATGCCGGTATATACGGTAGTGATGTAACCGTCTACTTTTCCAAAATCATACGGAAAGGAGGTGAATATGGGTAATCCTGCTTTTATTGCATTTTTAATTTCGTCGGTCACTACCGGACTGTCGTATATGTTTGGATGACTTTCTGCCATCTCTTCCATATCTGTCCCAAATATGCGGCAGAAACGTTCGTTGAAATACAATATCTTTCCTTTAGCGTTATAGACAGCTACTGCTACCGGAAGTGAGTTGAGGATAGTCATGCTCTGGTTATAAAGACTATCATATTGCTGCTGTAGTTTAACATGTTCGGCAATATCGTTTGCTAGTGAGTGCTTCTGTTCTTTTTCCATGCGTTTGAGTTGTTATTTGTCTAAGTTCGTAAATACACACATAAAGATGCATCTATACAAGTAAAAAAATACTGGCTAAGGATTCTTAATTGAGAAAGGCTATGCATGCCGCTGCGTTAGCTGCATGAATCATTCTACAACGGATAAATCCGTCTTGTATAAACAAATGCTGCATGATGACATGCTGCATAGCTGAATTGGAAAGCTGGCTGAGACGATTTTCTATCATACTCTGTTGCTATTACTTGAAATAATTTATTTCAAGGCGCAAACATATATAAAAAAAATCATTTTCAGTCTTTCTCTCAGCAGAAAAAAAACGAAGATTATCGTGATATTTTTTGGTATGCAATCCTGGGCGTCCCATTTGAGACATAAACCGTCCCACAACGGATAAATTCGTTTCGCGCAAGGAGATTTTGCATGATGATATTGTCTTTATGTGTGTCCGCACGTAAGCTTGGATATTGCTTGGTGCACCAATTTAAACAGATATCGCCAATGCCTTTGTAACTTCCGTCGGAAGCGATACGGTGAATCACATAATAGGGATCATCATTCAGCCAGGCTCCATCTTCGATAATGGAATAAAAGGGGTCGGGACTCGGAACAAAACAAAATGTTCCGACGATTTTTCCGTGTTCATCTTCGCATGCGTAGCAATGTCCGTCGGTGATTTCTTTGGCAATCAGTTCACGCTGCGGGTAGCCGTTGATCCACTGGTTTCCGTTTCCTACGGATGCCATAAACTTGCGGGCATGATCGAATATCTCCATCAGGCGGTCTAAGTCAGAAAGTTGGCTGGGACGAATTTGTATCATATCTGTAAACCTGTTAAGTTGCTTAATTCTGGAATACAAATGTACATTATTATTTTTTATATTATCCTTTTCTTTTTCCTTTCATTAGAAATTCTTCAAAGAATGTATCGCGGTAGCTGTTGCCTATGGCAATCTCATAATTGCCTATATAGATGTCATTGTTATCAAATGAATCGATGTGACGGGTATTGACGATATAGGACTTGTTTACACGGAGGAACAGATCCTGGGGCAAGAGCTCGGAGATGCCTTTCATATTCATACGGGTTATGATGCGCTGCTCCGGTAATTGAAGGATTACATAGTCTTTCAATCCTTCGATGAAGAGAATATCGGCATAGTTTACTTTGAAATATTTCCGTTCGGACTTGACAAAGAAATACTCGGAAGATACATTGGCTTCAATAGCCTCTTTCTCTTCTTTCATCAATAAGGAATGATAGGAGAGAGCCTTCTGTACAGCTTTCTGGAAACGTTCTGTTTCTATCGGCTTGACCAGATAGTCGATGGCATCGACTTCATAACTATCCAGTGCATATTCCGTATAAGCAGTGGTGAAGATGATAAGTGTTCGTTTGGAGACAGTATGTGCGAACTCTATGCCGGTGATACCGGGCATCTGGATATCCAGAAAGATCAGGTCGACAGAATGTTCTTCCATAAACCGTGCGGCGGACACTGCATTGTTGAACATGCTCAGTAAGCAGAGCTCTTTATTTTCTTCTACCAGCATTTCCATAGCCTCGCGTGCCAGGGGTTCATCATCTATTATAATACAATTCATAAGTTCAGCTTTAAATTTACTACATATTTGTTTGCTGTTTCGGACACTTCCAGCAAATAGCGACCGATATATAAGAGTTCGAGCCGACGTCGGATGTTTGTTAGGCCGATTCCGCCTACACGGCTCTTGCCTGTTGCTATGGCAGGCTTGGAGTTTTCACACAGGAATTCCAATTGATTATCATCAACTTTGAAGAAAAGGTGAACGTATGACGGATGTTCGCTATCGAAATTATGCTTCACTGCATTCTCTACAAAAGGAATGAATAGCAAAGCCGGCAATTGTATGCCATCGATATTACCTTCCTCTGTAATATTGTAGTCAAAGTGGTCACGCCGTACTTTCTCCAGATTCAGATAATCGTTCAGGAAATGGATATCGGAACGGAGAGGTACATGTTCGCGGAAGTTATCATTCATCTGGTAACGCAATAAATCTTCAAGCTTGAATAATACTTTAGATGCTTCTGCGGGATTTTTTCGAATGAGTACATTGGCATTATTCAGCATATTGAATAAGAAGTGAGGATTTATCTGGTTTTTGAGAAACTTCAATTCAGAATGCAGAGTGGCAGATTGGATCTCATCTACACGCTGGTTATAGAGTATCCAGTGACGGAGTAGGAGTATGGCGGACATTCCAGCTACGGTAAATCCCATGGCTAATACTCCTGATATGGCATTTACCACGATAGGCAACAGACCGTTATCGGATGAGGGAACAGAAATATCTATGGTGAAAATTTGGAATAGGGCTACAGCTATAATGACTATCAGACTAACTCCGGATACACCGAGGGCATATATCAACAGGCGATTTTTCAACAGGAAGCGAGGGAATAGCCAATAAAGATTGATATAGAAAACTGCATCGATGGAAATAAAATAGATGGCCCATCCCAGCAATCTTTGAGGGAAGCTGAGTGGTCGCATGGGGACATTCCAAAGTATGTTTACTGTAATCATAAATACCACGAATTGCAGAAACAGATGCCTTGCCGTCCGATAACGTGGAGCAAGCAGGAAATTGGTAAAACGGTTATTGATCATTTTCCACCTCCTTTCAATTCAAGCTGAATGCTTTGGCCGGTTAATTCCAGCCGGTAGTTCTCTCCGTATTGCAAATCAAGACGTTGCCGGATTTTATTTAATTCCTGTTCCGGTTCCAAGCAAAGTCTGGATACCTGGCAGTTGAACTGAATATTCTCATCTTCTGCATGCAGATGGATGTCAATGGATGCAGGATGTTCTTCCTGTGTTTCGATTTGTTTTACGGTGTACTGTATAAAAGGGATGAAAAGCAATGGGAATACAAAAGTGCGTCCTGTCTCTCCCGATGCGTTCATGTGGAAATCAAATTTGCCGGAGACAAGTTGTTCCAGTTCCAAATAATTGGTGAGGAATTTGATTTCTGTATTTAACAGCACTTTTTCCCGGTTACAGTCATACAACTGATACCGGAGTATCTGGCTCAGTTTCATTAACATTTTCGAAGCCTTTCCCGGATTTACCAATGCCTGCTCTCCTGAATAGTGGAGTACCCGGAATAACATGGAAGGACTAATTTGTTCTTTCAGATGTTCTATTTCAGACTGCAACCTGATTTTTTCCAATTGCATCACTCGTTGGTTTTCCAGTATCCAAAGCCGCAGTAAGACAGTCATGCCACCGCCCATGATACTGAGGAGCGTTAATGGGAAAGAGGAAAGATAGTCCATCACAAATGCCACTTTAGAGTATCCGACATAAATGTTAGGAACTGAAAAGATATCGGATACAATATACTCCTGTGTAGCTTGAAAGATAAAAACTACGATTAAAGCGGTTGAGAGGGAAAGAATATATGTCAGATATCTTTGTTTGAGCAAGTAACGGGGTACCAGATAGAGCAAATTGAAATAGAAAATGGAACCATAGAGCAGAAACATATTGAAGATAAGAAGATAGGTCCACTTCCCCAACATCTCTATATAGCCCTGACAACTGAATAATACCAGATTACAGGCTATGACAAGCAGTGCCACGATGACAGTGATATGTCTGGCTACCCGGAAGCGCGAACTGACGAGGAAGCGGTATAGAAAAGAATTATCATTGCCTATAATAGGTATTACTTTCATGGAAGTATCTTTCATTTGAGGTGACGAAGATAGAATAAATTCATATAAAACACTGGATTATCCTAAATTAAAACTCTATTTTGTAGCTGATATTGGTCAGACCTGTTTTCTGTTCACTTACCTCTATCTTTCCTGTTTTTATATTATAGAGGTGCTGAATGAACTCTTTGCTGCCCGTAAAGTTGAGGCCTTTCACGGAGAATTCATGAGATACACGTCGTTTATTGATGCGGTAGCTTACTGTATAATTACCAATCAACATCGGAGAACGTTGAATGGAATATGCCCGCATTTCATCATACTGTACTTCTTTATCGGGGTGATTCATCGTTGCTTCCACATCTATCGGAGCATAGCGTTCTCCGCCTTGCAGAGTGAGCTTCAGATTGACACTGAGAATGTTTTGTTTATTGCGTCCCAACATCCATTCTTTGCCGATTAGCCCGTTCAATACATATTTTCGGTTAAAGCGTGTGTTGTGCCAGACACCGTCGCCACCGCAATAACGGGAATCGAACAGGGAGGCAGTTATCATGTAGTAGAGGCCTTTGTTCAGTGCTCGTTCCCATGTGAAGTCTACACCGAAGTTGCGCCCTCGTCCTTTGTTCACTAAAGCATTTTCCACGAAAAACTCATCTCGGTTAAGCACTGAAAAAGAACTGTCGCGCATGACGGGCACATCGTATAGGAACTGAATGTAAGGTTCCACTTTCAGACTTGTATTTTCTGAAACCTTATAGGCGAATGAAAGCATCAGATGGTGTGCTTTGGTGAAATCGAGGTTTTTGTTTACTGACCGGTCACCGGTACTTTGTGTCTTTACAAAGTAAACGTCCATTTTTTCCATACGGCTATACATACCATAAGCCAAAGCAAAGGAAGTCCGGGTATTTGTTTGCCATTTCAGGCTGGCACGTGGCTCAAGGGTCCAACGATTATTTAGTGTGAGTAGTTGTCCGTGCAGGCCGAAGTTCAGACTTAGTTTATCGTTTATTCCCCATGCAGAACAGTTGTAGGCTGAAATCAAACTGGTGTTTCCGTCTCCTTTTGAGATTGTTTCCAACGGTTGATCAATGAATGGAGCGAGTTCTAAATTCATGTTGTAGAACATTTGTGTAAAGGTTAATCCGGTTTTATTGGTAAAACGGTTATTTACTTTCCGGTTCAGTGACGAAGTCAGTATCAGGTTTGTGCTTCTGCTGTTCTGATCGATGTTAGGTGAAGGATTAAATTCTCTGTCATAAGTGGTTTGTATGGCTTCTTGGTCGGAATAGGTTCCGGCAAGTGTGGTTTTCAGCAACGTGTTTTCATTAAAGAAGTAGCGATGGGTAACACCTCCGGCTGCCATGTACTGCGTAGAACGTCCCTGTCCGGCATCTTCCAGATAATCCCATTTATCCGGATTCTTTTCGAGTGAGCTTTTATATTTGTCAAGTAATGCAGTGCCCCATACGGCGAAAGTGCCTGCGTGGCGGGTGGGGAAGTTTAGTTTGAAGTTCAGGTCTTGATAGTCCATCTTTCCACCTAAGTCAACGTTCAGTAATCCTGTAGTGGAGTAGCGGTAATTGAAGATATACGAAGCCTTATGTTTCTTGCTTAACGGCCCTTCGGAGGCGAAATCTATTCCCATGATACCTACCTGGAATGTGTTTTCATTTCGCTGGTTGTTTCCGTTGCGTAGCTTCATGTCGAAGACACCGGAAACAGCATTGCCGTATTCTGCCGGAAAAGCACCTGTGAAGAAGTCGGAGTTTCCTAAAACTTGTGCACTGAGTGAGGACAGAATTCCACCTCCTAAGGTGGCGATATCTGCGAAATGGTTTGGATTGGGAATTTCCACATCTTCCAGTCGCCACTGCAATAAATGCGGGGCATTACCGTGGATAGATATACCATTGTTGGAAACGCTTGGTGTTACTCCGGCAAATGAAGCAACCAGTCGGGCCGGATCATCAAATCCACCTGCATAGCGACTCGCTTCTTCCACGCTGAGCATACGTGCTCCTGCGACAGCCATTTTATTCATGGCTTCGTTCCGGTTGTGCGCACGGACCACTACTTCGCTCAGTTCGTTTACGCTTTCCTGCAAAGCTATTTCCAGATAAACTTCCTTAGCGGAAGTCACTAGAATTTCCCGTACAGTCGCTGACTCATATCCCATAAAAGAGGCTTGTACAGAATGACGGCCTACCGGAACTTTTGGAAGTGCGAAACGTCCGAGACTATCGCACATCATCCCTAATCCCGGAATATCCGTTAACTGTATCGTAGCATACGGAATAGGATGTCCTGATGCCCGATCATTGACTACTCCTCGCAGTGTTTGTACGGGGCGTCCACTACTTTGTGGGATATTCTCATTATCAGCCGATGCTTGTCCGGGGATATTAGAAACTTCTTTTCCGAAAGAGCAAATTGAAATTAGTAATGCAATTATTACTAATACTTTAGTTTTATCCATCTTTATCGTTTTTGGTTTAATGCGACAAAGATAGGTCTCCGCAATACGCTACTCTTTTATTTGAGACGAACCGGATGGCTTTGTAGACGAAACTCGGAAATAGCGGCTAAAGCTTGCTCTGCTTTTTCTTCAGGCACAAAAATGTGATCATGGTAGTACGCGGCAACCACATTGGCACTAATATTCTTTTCTGCCAATTTAGTTGAAAATGCGGCTGTTAATCCAACAGCGTCCAAGCTTGAATGTACATTTAGGGAAATGAGCTTATAAACAGATTCATAATTTATATTTTTATTAATAGCCTCTTGTTGGGTGATGATAAGCGTCAGTCCCTCTTTTTCATGGAAAAAGCCGATGGGGTTCAATTGATGTACATCATCCCAGTGGAATTCGGGAAAAGTACAAAAAACAAAACTGCGTTCATCCAGAACAGGATCGATACTGGATAATAATGTCCCTAAATCTTTGATGCCTGCCATAACGTATTGATTTATATTCTTTTTCTTTTCATTGATGAAGTGATTCTTAATGTGCCTTCAATTGCAAAAATAGTACTTTTTTATGATTTAACGGAAGAAGCTTTATACTTACGGCTCCTTCTTGTCTTATCTATTCATTTACGAAAGCCTTACCAGTTATATAACTCATACGTGTTGAGTTGTATAACCCAGGCTGTATAAGTTGTATAACTGGTAAACCTTTTCGTAGTAAGTAAGAGAAAAAAGAAGGTAGTAAGCTATTTGCTTTCTAACTTAATCCATGATTTACAGTTTATTTCTTTCAGAAATTCCTTATCATGTGATATGGCGATTACCGTTCCTGTATAGTCCCGGATAGTTGCTGTAATGATCTCGATACTTTCAATATCCAGATTATTGGTCGGTTCGTCCAGTATGAAAACATCTGGGGTGTTATCTGCAATCATCAGGCAACAGAAGGAAAGGCGCATCTTTTCTCCACCACTAAGTAACCTGCAAGACTTGTTCCATGTAGCTGCTGGGAAGAGATAACGATTCAATATCGTTTTCAGCTCATGCTCCGGCAGGTGGCGCCGATTGAAATATTCCGCTTGTTCCAGAATACTATATTCATTATGGATAAGAGAATATTCCTGATCCAGATAAACTGTGCTGAAATCAATACGGTCAAGTGTTCCACTGACGGCAGAAAGATCTCCGCAAAGTAGTTTCAACAATGTGGTTTTGCCGCTGCCATTATTGCCTTCAATATAGAAGCGGTCGCCACTCCGTAACTGAAAGCTTAACGGTGTTGTCCACATGGGTTGGGGAGCATCCGGATATTGAAAGTTCATTTCTTTTGCAGTAACCAATACCTTACCTTCGTGTAGAGTGGAGGCATTGAAATTTGTTTTTAATTTCTCTACAAGGGGAAGAGTACTTTTTATGTTTTGCATGTCCTGCTGTAACTTTTCAGCTTTCTCGGTATGTACACTTTTTAGTTTATTAGTACTTACTTCCGCCCTGTTTTTCATAGTACCCATCATAATGCGGGGAATGCCTTTCTTGATGGCAGCCTTTTCACCCCGTACATTCTGTTTTGCCTTTTGTTCCGCCAATTCACGGGCAGTTTTCCGGGCAAGTCGCAGGGCTTTTTGCTTTTCTTCCAGTTGCTCTTGCAGGGCGTTCAGTTGGATTCCTTTTTGTTCCTTAAAGAAATCGTAATTGCCGCCATAGAAAGTTAGTCCGTTAGAGGCTAATTCACAAATGGCAGGTAACTGGTTTAGTAGGGTACGGTCATGGCTGATAACAAGTACAATGGCCGGAGTGCGCCGTACGAAATCATATAAACGTTGCCGTCCTGTTGCATCCAGATGGTTTGTTGGCTCATCCAGCAGAATAGCGACAGGTGAGTGCAATTCCATGCCGGCAAGAAAGATACGTGTTTTTTCTCCCCCGCTTAATCCGCCCATCAGACGGGAGAGGGGAATACCATCCATTCCCCAGGCCGACAAGGCAGCTTGGGCACGTTCTTCAATATTCCAGTCATCATTCAGTGTGGTGAAATGTTTTTCAAATACATCTCCGTTTAGAATGGCATGTAAGGCTTTCAGTTTGCCATCTATCCTTAAAGCCTGTGCAATGGTCCGGTCATCATATTGCCCGAAATGTTGAGGCACATAATAGAGATGTTCCGGGTGGCTGACCGTTCCGGTTGTAGCAGATAAATCACCTGCAATAATCCGCATTAAAGTGGATTTTCCGCAACCGTTGTTTCCAGTCAGCGCTATTTTATCTCCTGGGTTGATAACAAGGTTCAAATGTTGGAATAAGACTTCTTTGTCGGAATGGACATAGCTAAGATCTCTGATAATAATACTCATGGTAAATACTGTGTTTAAAGAGGTGAATACACTGTACCCAAAAATGCTTTGGATACAATAAAATCTCGATTGTGGAGGGGATAGACAAACACAGTATTGGCTAAACATTCACGTTTGTGATGCTCAGCGTTCTGAATTATAAAGCATGTAAAAAGTGATGTTTACCGAAATGTTTGTCTTTACTTGGAAATTCTCATCGTAGTAATTATTAGTTAGTGGGTGCAAAGATAGGTATTTCTTTTGGATATTGCAATATTACTATTAAAAGGTGGATATTCTGAGTATTTCGATAAGCCTTCGATTATTAGACTTTTAGGTAAAATACCGTTTTTAAGAAGATTTTCTTAAATTGTAGAATAAAACCATATGTTTGCCAAATAAAACCATATATTTGCAAAATATAGGGTGTATCTCGTGAGAGAACAATTAATCATTATATTTAATTTATCTCAATAAATCTCGTATGAAATCTACTGATTCCGAACAAGAAGGAGTCGGCATGGAACTGGAACAGTACCGTAACCGGCTCGAACAGATGGTCGAAGAAAAATCTAAAGACCTGATTGCCATTCAGGAAAATCTGGAAGCAACCAATCGGCGGCAGGCATTGTTTATTAAGGTACTGCAAATACTTCAATTGGAACCAGATATTCCTACAGCCATGAATATGGCACTTGCAGAAATCGGTCGTTATACCGGCGTTGATCGTTTGGCAACATGGGAAAACCACCTTGACGGGATTACGTACGGATGCACCAATGAATGGTGTAACGATGGTATTGAACCGGCTATAGATTACTTGCGGAGTATGACTATTGAAGCGGGGAAGCCTTGGTTCGATATGCTCGAAGAAAACCATATCATCTGTACGTCTGATATTTATTCACTTGATCCCTTTATTACTCAGATGCTTGAAATTCAAGGTGTAAAAGCTATTGCTGTTTTTCCTTTGTCGCAGTTAGGGGTGCATTTCGGCTTCCTGTCATTTAACTTTTGCTGGAATAAGCAGTGGGACGAAAAAGATGTGGAACTAATGAGCCAAATATCGCAAATTGTATCTACCGCTACGAAACGCTGGCAAGTAGAAACTTCCCTGCAATTGTCTCAGCGAACCATGCAAAAGGTGTTGGATAATATCAATGCCAATGTCTTTGTTTGTGATTATGATACACAGAAGGTGCTTTTTGCAAATAAGCCTTTCAGGGAAGAAGCCGGACAGGTTTCGGGAAATGCAGAATGCTGGAAAATGCTGAATGCAGGATTGAATGGATTGTGTGCGCATTGCCCGAAACCACAGTTGCTCGATGCTGATCGCAAATTTACAGGTGTTCATTTCTGGGAAGACTATAATCCAATTACCGAACGTTGGTATACCATCCAGAGTATGGCGATAAAATGGCTCGACGGACGATGGGCAATCATGGAATTGGCCACTGATATTACTACTCGTAAGCAGGTAGAACTGGAGCTGATTTTGGCAAAGGAAAAAGCGGAAGAGTCGGATAGACTAAAATCAGCATTCCTTGCGAACATGAGCCATGAAATACGCACTCCTTTGAATGCTATCGTGGGCTTTTCAAGCCTGCTTGCCGAAGCTGATGATGATGAGCGTGAATCATACATGTCTCTGGTAGAGGAGAACAACGAACTGCTGCTTAATCTTATTTCTGATATTTTGGATATTTCTAAAATAGAGGCCGGTACAGTAGAACTTATTATAACAAGAGTGGATGTGGCCCGACTTTGCCGCGAAGTCATTTCCACCTGTTCGCATAAAAAACATGAGGAGGCGGTGGGGTTACGTTTTGACGAAAGTTCACCGCAGATAATGGTTGATGCCGATAAGAATCGAATTATGCAGGTGCTTTCTAACTTCATAACCAACGCTTTAAAATTTACAACCAAGGGATCGGTCACTCTTTCCTATAGATTGGAAGATGACGGTCTGTTGCATTTTTGTGTAACGGATACCGGTAAAGGTATTCCTGCTGAACAGCAGCATGAGATTTTCAGTCGTTTTGTAAAACTCGACTCTTTTTCACAGGGTGCCGGTCTTGGTTTGTCTATATGTCAGAGTTTAGTAGAACGGATGGGAGGACAGATTGGAGTAAACTCCCGTGAAGGAGAAGGTTCGTGTTTCTGGTTTACACATCCGTATACACTCGATGCCTCATTGGATTCGGATGTTGTAACAAAGGGTGGAGAGCAAGTTATAAAGATCGTTTCAAGGAACTATAAACCTCTAATTCTGGTGGCCGAGGATATAGATAGTAACTACTTGTTGATCGAGGCGCTTCTCAGAAAGGATTACCGTCTGCTGAGAGCACATGACGGCAATGAAGCTATAGACCTTTTCAATACTCAAGCTCCTGATCTCATTTTTATGGATATGAAGATGCCGGGTATGAACGGGATAGATACAGTCGTTATGTTAAGGGAAGGTGGTGCTCAGGTGCCCATCATTGCACTTACGGCATTTGCTTATGACGATGATAGGGCATTGGCACTCAATGTGGGCTGCAATGACTTTTTGACCAAACCTGTTTCGCCACTCGAGTTACGTAGGATGGTCAGTAAATGGATAGGGAAATAAGTTTTGGAAGTATTATTCCATAGAAGACGCGTCAAATGATAAAGGCAGCAAAGCGCCTACACTCTTCATTTCGTAAATACCCTTTTTCCCGAAGAGTAAAATGCGCATCGGTTGTTTGAAGCGTTTTTCTGTTTCAAGCATCACTTGACGGCATGCACCACAGGGTGGAATCGGATCATCCAAAAAATCCCGTTCATTGCGTGCAGCAATGGCAAGTGTTTCTACTGCCTGATCGGGATATTGGGAGTTTGCATAAAACAAGGTAGTACGTTCGGCACAAAGTCCCGATGGATAAGCTGCGTTTTCTTGATTGGTACCTGTGACAACTGTACCATTTGCCAAACGTGCAGCGGCGCCCACGGAGAAGTGCGAGTAGGGGGCATAACTGCGTTGGGTAGCTTCGCGTGCGGCATCCATCAGTTGGCGGTCAGCATCACTTAATTCATTATAATCGTATATTTTAATGTCAATTTGTAAGGTCAAATCTTTCATAAGGCAGTGATGTATATTGTAATTAATGTTACAAAGTTAGAAAAGAGATTGGTAATTCCAATTCTTTTTAAGATTTTTGTACCTCAACTTTTACTGATATGAATAGAATTAACGCTATCAGACTCACTGCAATCCTGGCACTTCTGGTTTGTACCGTTGCCGCCCAGGCACAGCGCCGGAATACCCGTTACGTGGAATATATAGAGAAGTATGCTCCGCTTGCCGTACAGCAAATGAAGGAACACAAGATACCTGCCAGTATTACCCTGGCACAAGGGCTTCTTGAAAGTGGTGCCGGACAGAGTGCACTGGCACGCAAAAGTAATAATCATTTCGGCATTAAATGCGGTAGTAACTGGCGTGGACGTACGGTGCGTCATGATGATGATGCCCGCAATGAATGTTTTCGTGCATACAGCAATCCCAGGGATTCTTATGAAGATCACTCCGCTTTTCTGAAAAGGGGCGCGCGTTACGCTTTCCTGTTTGATCTGAAAGTTACAGATTATAAAGGTTGGGCACGTGGTCTGAAGAAAGCCGGATATGCAACTGATCCCTCTTATGCTAATCGACTGATAACAATCATAGAGGATTATGACCTTTATAAGTATGACAGTCGTGGCATGAGTAAGCGTGAAGCCCGTAATTGGGAGAAGGAATTGAAGAAGAAACCCTGGCTGGCTAATCCGCATCAGGTATATATAGCTAATGACATAGCTTATGTTGTAGCTCGTGATGGCGATACTTTCCGTTTCCTGGGTAAGGAATTCGATATCAGTTGGAAGAAACTGGTGAAGTATAATGATTTGCATAAGGATTATACATTGGAAGCGGGTGATATTATCTATTTGAAAAGTAAGAAAAAGAAAGCCTCTAAACCACATACAGTTTACATTGTGAAAGATGGTGATTCCATGCATACCATTTCACAAAAATATGGTATACGGTTGAAGAACCTGTATAAGATGAATCGGAAAGATGATGAATATATACCGGAAGTAGGTGACAGATTAAGACTAAGATAAAAACAGATTGCATATACTAAAAATGATCGCTCATAAGCGGTCATTTTTAGTATATGGCAGATGTTGCTATGACAGAATTAGAATGATAGTCTCATTGTACAACGTATTCCTTTTGTCTGAATGTCCGGATGGTTGCGATAGTTTAATCGCCAGACATAATCAACGCGAAGGAACTTAAAGATATTCTCAACGCCCACACTTGCTTCCATATAAGGAGCCTTTCCCAATGTATATGAACCCTTTGGGAAAAGATATAGCCCGTCCCCTCCATTCTTAGGATTATTCTTCTCCGTCAGATGTCCCCATAAACCACGGAAACAGAATACCTCCCTTGCTTTCAATTTCTTGATGAGAGGCAGACGATTCAGAAGATTTCCATTCATATAGTATGTCAAATCCCAGGAAACATATTCGTCACTGATAAACTCCATGGCGTTCATATTCGTATAAGCTTCCGGCTGAATGGTATAAGAAAGGTTTGCATTCGGCAGAATTAACAGCGGATACGGAACTTTGCTCCATACCTTTCCGGCTTTGGTGATAATGTCGATATATCCAAAAGCTGAAAACCAGAAACGTTTCTGTATGCCGATATCCGTACGATGATAATCGTAGGATGAGCCAAGCAGGTTTTTCTTTGCTATGACATGACTGAAATTAAAAATTAAAGCATCAAATGTAATTGGAACACGACTATTGCGAGTCTGATAGAATTTTTCATTTTTGCCATAACGGAGCTTCAGTTCCAGTTCCGTCATATTATAGTGCTTGACATCGCTGATGGTTCCGTCTGCATTGATACGGTCGAAAACAGCATATTCCGTGGCATATTCGCGACGGTTACGAACAATGGCATTATATGCCAGTCCGTTATACTGTTCGTAAGAGTAAGTCAGCTCAGCTTGTCGCAAATAAGTTGCCCGTGTATCCTTCTGACGTCTGATACTTAGAAGGACATTATCCTTGCTGGTGTACATGTACTGCTGTCCCAACTTGTTAATATCATACATATATTCAAGCCGGATTGAATTTATCGGAAATTCCTTGCGGTATTCTTTGCGTTCATTGAATGAATATTCAACAAGGGCATTATACTTCAGCTTTTCATCTCTCGTTCCATACGCCATATAGCCATCGAAGAACCAATTTTTATTGAGTGCGGGCGTCGTTGTGCCTCCCACCCGAAAGCGTGCCCCTTCGATTGCACTGCCGCTAATGGTAGAATTCATCGGACCAAATTCGAATTTATTCATAGCCGGGTCTTTATTGGTAGGGATATAGCCCGACACGAGAGTTGTGACGACCTTTTCCGTTACATAAAATACCGGAACAGAGCGTAATTTCACCATCAGTTTTTCCACGGAGTTCGGATTCTTTTTGATTGCTTCTCCCGGACGATTGCTTATCCAGAAATCATCCGGCTGGCGATAAGCATCTTTTGAGATGATGACAGGTGCACCACTTTTAAAGATTTGGGCTTGTTCGGCATTGGGCTCTTCGAATGACTGGTTGCTATAGACATTCAAACGCCTTGCATACATTCCTTTAGTTTTCTCACTTAATTTGAAATTTACGCTGATATCGTCTTTCTTAATAATACGGGTACTATCTGAGGTCCGTTCGAATATCTGCTCGATAGTCATTCTGGAAACAAAATTCAAATTGATATCCTTAGGAACATTGAGGATTGCTTTTTGGACAAAATAAGTGGAGTCGAGCGTGACATACAGATGCCCGGTAAAACCGAAGGTTTCCGAATTGAACGGAACAAATCCGAGATCCACACACTTTTGGCCATTTACGTTTAATGTATCCATCAGATAGTATTTATAATAGTTCGGTCCGATTGTGGAAAGCGGGCTTACAAACCTCTGTAGAAATAACGGTATGTCATTTTGGAAAATGTCGACTTCCCTGAATACTTCGCTCAAAACCTGCTGGATACCGTCGCGCGAGAATATTTCATCTACACCGGACGATTTGTTTCCTTTTACTATATGTTTCTTAGACTTTGGGTCCTTACGGTAATAGACCGTCTCGACTTTTTCTTTCTCAGAAACCGGCAGAATGGTGGTGCCAATATCAAGCGTATCGACAAAATCGGCCAGGAAATCGAACTTGCCTGACTTGCCATTCTTTTTAGGCTTTGGTTCATACTCATTCATGGCGAAGACCATTTTTTCATACCGGTCGTATTGGAAATAGTCATGATTATGGGGATCATTACTTTCACGTAGAGCAATCACCTGCCTCACAAATGTTACAGCTGGGTTTTCTTTCTTGCTGTATTTCTCCTTTTGAGGTCTGACAACCACTTCATTCAACATAATTCCATTTGGAACTAATTGTATTTTCAGGTCATTGGTTTTCCCCGGGATGACTTTCATTTGTTTCTTGTCATATCCCAAATAAGATATTTCCAGAATCTTATCGATGGTTGGAGTAGAGAATGAAAAGTTCCCATCCCCATCGGTGGCCGCTCCTATGGTTGTACCCTCAAATTTAAGAGATACATAAGGCAACCTTTCGCCTGTAATCGAATCGGTTACGATTCCTTTTATTTTTGTATTCTGTCCATTCGCCACCCACACGAAGAAGAAGGACGCTAACAAAAAAACAATCTTTTTTCCCATTGTAATCTCCTATTAGTTAGTCGGAGAAGTCATATTGTGTATAATTCTTGCCCTTCTCATTCATGCGTAAACCTTTAAATTCGGATGATTGAATATCGATGGTCAGTACGAACGATGTGAACATCATCCTGCGTTTTGCTTTCGTATCCGGAATAATCGGAGTGATGGTCAGCGCGCAGAGATTCCCTTGTTTCGTAATTTCCATGTCGGCCACTTCTTTGATATCCGTGCTGTCGCTATCGCTCGAAAGTAGATTCCTGAAAACAATCAGAAGAACTTCAAATTGCTTATGGGTTACTCCCTTAGCTATGCTTTCCTGACCATCATTGATCATGGTGAAGACACCGTTGTCCATTATCAGCATATCTTTCCCTTCATTAAACGTCATGTATGCTTCATTAGGCTGCATGAAGTGAAATTTACCTTTGGTAACAGCATCTTCTGCCACTGCTGCATGGTGCTTAGTCCGAATCACGGTAGCTGTGAAGGTATTTATGCCTTTGTATCGTTCGGCAACTTTCCGGATATCAGCTTCTTGTGCCGATAAGGCGGTACACAAGAGGATGGCAGTGATAAATAGGATATATAATCTTTTCATACATGTAGTTTAAGTATAAAGTCCTCCGTTAATTGAAATCACATTACCGGTAATGTAACCGGCGTTTGGCGAAACCAGAAAGCCAACCAGTTCGGCCACTTCCTCGGGAGTACCGAAGCGGTTGGCTGGAATGGTTTTCTTCAGTGTATCTTCGTCGAGTCCCTCTACCATATCTGTTCTGATAAATCCGGGGGCGACAGCGTTGACGGTTACATTTTTGCGTGCTACCTCCTGAGCCAGTGCTTTCGTGGCGGCTATGATGGCTCCCTTTGCTGCGGAATAGTTCGTCTGTCCCGGCATTCCCTTGACACCACTTACGCTTGCCATATTGATGACACGTCCGAACTTACGGGCCAACATGGATTGAAGCAAGGGTTGTGTTACATTGTAAAAACCATCGAGACTGATGCTGAGTACACGATGCCAGTCGTTTTCAGGCATGAATATCAGGAGATTGTCACGGCGTATACCGGCATTGTTAACCAATACTTCAATGTATTCTTCAGGATGGGCGTTCTCCCATGACTCGATGGCTTTGCTGGTCTGTTGCCGGTTGCTTACGTCGAACATCAGTATCTCGCCATCCTGTCCGGCCTGGCGTACCAGTTCCAGAGTCTTTTGGGCCTCTGTGGCGTTACTTACATAGTTGATAATGATGTGGTAGCCCATCTGAGCTAATTTTACACAGACAGCACGGCCAATGCCACGGCTGCCTCCGGTTACTAATGCATACTTCATTGTTAGGTCTATTTTAGTTTTTTACTATATTCCATATCGGTTCCTTTCCTAATACTTCAGCACAAGTGAAGAGCGCTGTCATGGTCACACCGTGTAACCCGTGCAGCATCAGATTCTGTCCCGTAAGAAGCAGGTTGGGGATGGGTGTACGTGGTGAGAGAAGGGTTATCATCGGATTTCTGAAATCCTTGCGCAGGCCATAAGCTGACCCCTCAGGTGTGAGAGTATAATTACGGTAAGTGAGTGGCGTGCTGGTGTAGCATCCGGTGATCCTATCACGAAGGCCGGGAATGAAACGTTCGGCAAGGGTGATACATTCGTCTGCGACACGCTTCTTCATCGCTTTATAATCTTCACCACGACGGCCCACTTCGGTATGGCTCCATTGTTCACACTCACTCCAGTTCATTGGGGTGAGGAGATCTACCTGTTGTACATACTTACTGCCATCTTCCGGTATGCGGCAACTTACCAGTACTCCGCTTACAGGATTGTTTTTCAGATGAAATGCCCATACATCCGGTTCCTTATAAATATATTGGTTCCAGTTAAAGTATCTGAGAGTTTGCGGCTTGATGCGGAGCGATACGGTGAACATACCGAAAGTATTCTCCAGATGAGTAATTCTGCTACGATAAACTTTCTTCATCCTGCTGCTTTGTTTCACTAGATTGCAGGTGACAGCAGGATGGATATTGCTGATAAAAATAGTGCCTTCGTAGATTTCTCCATTAGAGCATACTGCATGTACCAGTTTACCGTCTTTTTCCACTAACTCCCGGACTTCGGCATTACAGATAATCTCGCCACCATGCATACGAATGCCATCAGCCAGTGAGTTTACTATCAGAGAACCGTCACCTTTTAATCGCCAACTGCTTTCGATGAAACTTCCGTTACCATGAGCGAAGGTGAACAATGGAAGAGATTCTTTTCGCAATTCCATTTTCAGGGAAGTGCCGCAGAGTACATTTATTAGTAGTGGATCATGGAATGTCTCTGTCAGATACTGATAAGCGCTTGTTTCAAAAAAACGGGAAAGTACTGATGACTCTCCGGGTTGAGGATTCAACGCATCGAATTGTTGCTCACCGCACTGTTTCAGCATATCTGCATATCTGTTCAGCGCATCGCGTTCAGCAGGAAAGGCTACTGTTAATGTTTCGACAAATGCATCATATCCTTGTGCGAAGCTGAAAGTCTGATTTCCGATTGTTACCCGGTCGAAATGGTTGTCAAGGCGTTGCCATGGAAGACGCAGCAGTCCCAGATGCCTGAATGCAGAGTGTAGTGATTGTCCCTCGTCCAAACCTCCTACATAGTGAAAGCCTGTATCGAAAGCCAATCCATGCCTTCTGTAACTTTGGAGGCATCCACCTGCTTGTGTTCCTCTTTCAAGTAGAAGAACGCTCATACCGGCTTTCGAAAGAATGTGTGCACATTCCAGCCCACCCAGTCCGCTACCTATGATAACTGCATCGTACTTCATTCTTTATTCTTATTAATCATTCTGAAAATGGCCGGTTGTACCACATAAGAGATCACTACTGCCGAAATCATGCCCACAAGAGTGGAGAATCCTACTGATTTGATGGCAGGATGTTCGGCAAACAGCATGGAACTCACGGTAACAATCAGGATAAATGCATTGAAGAATATAGCTGTTTTGTGATAACCCAGCAAGCGCGAGTTCTCTTTACCGCCAATAAGTCCGTTCATCACGAATATGCTATAATCAACCCCTATACCAAAGATAAATGTAGAGATGATAATGTTGATGAGATTGAACCGTACATCAAAAATCACCATTGCCCCCAACACTATAAGCCAACTCGACATGATTGGCATAAAACCGAGCAGGGTATGCTTGATATTGAAATGGAAACTGAAGAAGAGTACGATGAGTACAAAGAGCATGGAAACCCATTGCAGCACATTGAAGTCGTCATTCAATTGGAGCAGTGTATCTGTGGTATAATAATAGGTGTCGAGCACAAGCAGGCTAGGTGATGAAACTATAGCCTCACAGATACGGTTATAGTCACTTTCCTTGCTATGGATAGAGTCGTTTTTGCATCTTACGGATGTAAAGCATAGATACTCGTCGTTGTAGGACTGTTCCATCAGAGTAGACTGGTAGCCTTCCGGAATAATACTTGCTTCATAAAGAGCGTCAGGCTCATAATCAGCAGTTGCAAATTCAAAGAAAGGAGAGAATGCATCGGGAATAAGACCGGCTTCGGGAGCTGTCTTATTGATTAAATCATGTACAAGTTGCAAGCGTTCTCCGGTCCAGAAGTTTTTCCATGCGTCAATGCGTTCTTGTTGTACATGCAAGGGTACAAATATTTGATTCGTATGGGTATAGCTCTTCACAAGTCCGATATTTTGCAGGGAATCGAGTTTGGCAGCCATGATTTCAAAATTCTCTATGGCTTCTTCCATCGTTGCCCCTGAACTTGCGAAGTACTTCTGCTTGTCACCTGTATGGGTTTTGGAACGAAGCAGATTCTCTGAATATGAAGTGCTTTCGGCTTTATAGCCTAAGTTGTGCATGTCGGCATCGAATTGGGTCCCTCCGGCAATATAGAATCCTATACACACTACCGCAGTGGCAAGTATGGTGAAAAGCAGGGGCTTTTTACGGTCGAACGGGTAAGCATTAATACGGTCGATGATGGCGAATGCACGGTGATTCAACTTGTTTTTCCTGGGATTGAGGAACTGTGGTAAAAATATCAGGCTGAAGAATGTAGTCCCCACAATGGCGAAAGCAGCGAAGAGACCAAAGTCCTGTAACAGTTCTGTCCGAATGAAGATAAGTCCCATGAAGGAACCAATGGTGGTAAGGCATCCTAAACAAACAGGTTTGACCTGGTCGCGCAACACTTGTTCGGGATCACTGATATATTTATAATGCGTAATGATATGCAGTACATAGCTGAGTGCCACTCCCAGTACTATTGCTCCGATACCGAGTGCCAACAATGAGAAATGTCCTTTTATAAAATACATTGCAGCAAGTCCGAAGAGAGTGCCGAATACCACAGGAAGCAGTAATAGCGGTATGGTATTGTAGTTGCGGAAGCAGATAGAAATAAAGATAAGAACCAGTACTAATGAGCCGATAATAGTTCCTTTCAGGTCCGATTTTATTCGCCATGAATTATAGAATCCACTGGCAGGAGTACCGTGATAGCTGATTTTTACGTCGGGAGCAGAGGCAGAAAACTGTTCTATCTGATCATTCAATATGCGGAATAGGGTAGAACCCTGTCCCGTATTGGTGGCTGAATACATGGGTGTAATAAATGCTACACACACTGTGGAGTCTTGGACGAAGAAATGCCCGTTGAGAGTTTTGTAGCTGCCGGCTGCCCCTTCGGTAAAAGGTTTCATCTGTTCCATAAGTAAACCACGCAGTCCTACAGGATCCATCTGTATAAGTTCGGGAAACATACTTCCCACCGGACTCAACAAGTCATCGTGGTTAGCTTTCATTTGTAGCTTCATGTGTGGGTAGGTAAGCATCGCATCGAGACGAGTGTAGACGCTTGTGTCGATATATGCCGGTAAGTGCGCACTCATATAATCGATAACATCCAGCATCAGGTCATCAGGTAATCTGTAGAAAATGTTTCCGATGACCTGCTGTGTTGAGTCCATGGCTGCATTTCTAGATTCCAGAGAATCAATGAAAGCATCACATATTTCGGTTATATGTTCCACAGAGGCTCCATTCTTTCCTTCAAAGAGCAAGAATGTTTTATCCTTGATGCGCAGGTTGGCAAAGGCGAGTTTGGTAGTACCATCTTCATTTTTCGATGAGGGCATCAGTTTGTTGATGTCTTCTTCCAGATATATTTTTGAGGCAAAATATCCGAAGAAGGCATATAAAGCAATCATTGACACCCAGAAAACTGCGCGATGATTACGGAAAAAGCGATAAATCTTTATGCAGAATTCTGTCATACTACCATCTCTTTATATCTTTATTATTCACTCTGCCCGAAGTGTGATTCTATATAGTCATAGAGATTGTTGAAGGTCTGAATCTTCTGTAAATCGGTTACGGGAATTTTGATCTTGTAGGTATGCTGGATAATGGCTACAAGATCCACAAGACTGAGGCTGTCCAACGAGAGTGTTTCCTTTACATTGGCATTCGGTGTAAAAAGGTCCTGATCAATTTCAAATTCTTCAGCCAATATGGCATTTACCTGTTCAATAATACTTTCACGTGTCATAATAATTTTCTTTTTAAATGGTTACTATAAATTTCTTACAATAAGGGTTGAGTTTGTTCCGCCGAATCCAAAGGAATTGGAAAGGAACATATCAAAGTGCGCTTCGCGCGTTTCCGGTAATATATGGATACGGGCAGTTTCCTCATCCGGATTTTCAAAGTTGATGTTTCCTGCTATAAAGTCGTTCTTCATCATCAACATCGAGTAGATCAGTTCGCTGGCACCAGCCATCCACATCTCATGCCCTGTCTGGCTTTTGGTGGAGGTTACGGGAACCTTGCAATCGCCGAATATCTGAGCTATGGCTGACGCTTCTCTGCTATCTCCGATACGTGTAGAGGTGGCATGTGCATTGATATAACCTATTTGTTGGGGGGATATACCCCCCTTGTTCAGACAAAATTCAAGCGAACGGGCCGGCCCTGCTACATTGGGAGTGGAAATATGATCCCCATTGCCCGAGAATCCCCAACTTACTATTTCTGCGAGTATAGGTGCCCCTCGCTTCACGGCATGTTCGTAGCTCTCTATGATTACTGTTGCCGCACCACCACCGGGTACCAGACCGTCACGGTCGCGGTCGAACGGACGGCTGGCCTTGGCGGGATTGTCTTCACGTATAGAGAATGATTGGATGCCGTCGAATGAAGCCACGCTGTATAAGTTGGTTTCCTGAGCACCGCCGCATATAATGCAATCCTGCATTCCGCTACGTATAAGTGTGTATGCCAATCCTATAGCCTGGGAACCGGATGCACATGCGGCTGAGGCCGTCAGGTTAATACCGCGCAGTTTGAACAGGCAGGCAAGATTCATAGTCACGGTAGAGTTCATCGACTGGAAAATGGCACCGCTGCCGCAAGCTGATGTATCCTTGAACTCACGAAACTTATCGAGCGCCTGCATGGTAGCTTCAGCTACGGAGTCGTTTCCATAGATAATGCCGATCTCATTTCTGTCCATATAATCTTGATCCAGCTTTGCATTTTCGAGGGCCGACCGTGTGGCCATATAAGCATATTGAGCTTCCTCGGGCATAAAATGCCGTAAATTGCGTGGGATGAACGGTTTAAGGTCAGGACGCTCTACATCTGCACATAATGCGGAACGGAATCCGGCATCTTTGCGTTCCTGGCTGAAGATAATACCGCTTTTTCCGGTATATAGCGAATCGCGTACATCTTCGAGTGTTTTTCCGAGGCACGACCATATCCCCATACCTGTGATTACTACTTTTCTTTCCATATCTCTTTTTATCGTTATTATAATTTCTTTTTATAGCATCGTCTCCTTTTTGTCAGGGTGGGATGCAGGGGTTTCCATTGGGTCAGTTCTTTTACATTGTCTTCCAGTTGCGGACCTGTCTCAGCCCATTTAAAGTGACGCTCATTATAAACCGGTATAAGGTCATCGAAGAATAATGCGTTTACCCCCAGTCCCTGATAATCGGGACGCACCGCTATCAGGAGCAGTTCGGCTTTTTCCTCTTTTTTCCATTTCAGGGCACGAACCAGATGATACCACCCTAAGGGGAAGAGTTTTCCTTTGGCTTTTTGCAGGGCATGAGACAGACTTCCCATGGTGATTGCCACTCCTATAACTTCTTCATTCTCATTTTGTATGACGGGCAGCATTTGCTTGTCTATCAGCGGGAAGTATCGTTTGACATACATATCCACTTGTTTGTCTGATAATTCTGTATAGCCGAAGAGGGGAGCATAGGCAGTGTTTAAAAGTTTGAATACTTTTCTTCCATAACCGTGCTTTACAACATCAGCGTTGGTTAATTTCTTCACTCGTAGTCCGAACATCTCTTTCGAAAGTTGAGTCACACGGGCATATTTAGACGGTATTTCTTTGGGTACTTCAATGCAAACCTGCACCCAATCCACTTCCTTTTCATACCCTAACGTGTCCATGTGTTTGGGATAGTAGGGGTAGTTATATATTGTAATCATTGATCCCAGTTTATCGAAATCTTCAATAAGCATCCCTTCCTTGTCGAAATCGAAAATTCCCATCGGGCCTTGTATATAATCCATACCATGTTCCTTGCCCCATTGCTCCACGGTTTTCAGCAGTGCGGTTGATACTTCCAGGTCATCAATAAAGTCTATGAATCCGAATCGGACGTTCTTCGTTTGCCATTTTTGGTTGGCTCGATAGTTGATGATACCCGCTATGCGGCCAACCGGTTTTCCTGCTTCGTTATATGCAATAAAAGGTTGTAGGACGGAGTATTCCAATCCTGCATTCTTACGCGGATTAAATGTATTACGAATATCCATTTCCAAGTCAGGAACGTAGTATGGACAGTCTGCATACAACCAGTTTGTGAACTTCACAAAATCGTCCATTTCGCGCTTCGTTTCTACTTTTTTTATACTGATATTTTCCATAATGAGGGTAAAAATATAAAAGGATTTTCTTATCACAAAGTGGATGAAATAAGTTGCGCCTTATTAACCAATGTTTGAGGATTTCAGAATATCGTTGACCGCTATGATGTGTTTATCTGGGAAACTATGACAATATTATTGATGCGTATATTGTCCTCTTTTTAGTTTGATTCTAAGCTATTCATTTGTTTTACACCAGGGATCATTTCGTGCAGGACTAATGAATAGTATGTTTATCCTTAGGAACAATTGGGTGTTGACCTTGGTCAACAGGCTTGTTAACCAAGGTTGACGGATTCGTTAGCCAAGGTTGATAGGCCTGTTAACCAAGGTCAACATCCGATAAGACTTACTGCGGAGATGAAAAACAAGCAGGGCAAAAGTAAACGACTGCCTGTCTGTTGCTAAATAACTGCTTATGCTTTTATTGTGAATGGTGTGGGATGAACTTCCTGAAGTATGATATACTTATCCGAAAATGTACAGAGTGTTCGATATCGGACACTCTTCTTTTTTCTCTATCGTCTTGTTTTCAGTTACTTACATTTTTGGCACGCATTTAGTATATATAAATAATGTGAATAATATGCCTGTTCGTTTTTGAAAGCGGAACAGGTTGAAAACTGATAAAATAATAAATAACTCAATATTCAACATGGACAGAGAAATTCCGAAAGAAGTGCGTAACAAAGAGCGCAACAAGAAAATTATCCGCTACGGTGGCATCGGCGTGGCAAGTGTAATCGTTATCAGCGTACTCATCTCATTTATGCGTACGGGAGTGAAAACAAAAGATCTGGTGTTTTCTACGGTTGATAAGGGTACGATTGAAGTCAGTGTTAGTGCATCAGGAAAAGTGGTGCCGGCTTTTGAGGAAATCATCAATTCACCTATCAATACCCGAATTGTCGAGATATATAAGAAAGGTGGAGACAGTGTGGATATAGGTACACCAATCTTGAAACTTGACTTGCAGAGCGTGGAGACGGACTACAAGAAATTGCTGGATGAAGAACAGATGCGCAGCTATAAGTTGAATCAGCTTCGGGTGAATAATCAGACCAAACTGAATGATCTGGCTATGAAGATTAAAGTATCGGCCATGCAGTTGAACCGTAAAAAAGTGGAATTGCGTAATGAGCAGTATCTCGACAGCTTGGGTTCGGGAACTACGGATAAAGTGCGTCAGGCTGAACTCAGCTATAATGTGGCCCAGTTGGAATATGAGCAGCTGGAGCAGCAGTATGATAATGAAAAGGAAGTGCTTGCTGCCGAATATAAAGTTCAGGAATTGGATTTCAGCATATTCCGCAAGGGACTTGCCGAGATGAAACGTACGCTGGATGATGCACAGATTCGCTCACCGCGTAAAGCTATTCTTACCTATATAAATAATCAGATTGGTGCGCAGGTTTCACAGGGTAGCCAGCTTGCAGTGATTTCCGACCTCAGCCACTTCAAAGTAGAAGGTGAAATAGCTGATACATACGGTGACCGTGTGGCAGCGGGAGGCAAAGCGATTGTAAAAATAGGCAGTGAGAAACTGGAGGGTACGGTTAGCAGTGTGACACCGTTGTCGAAGAATGGAGTGATCTCTTTTACGGTACAGTTGAATGAAGATAATAACCGTCGTTTGCGTTCGGGCTTGAAAACGGATGTCTATGTGATGAATGCAGTGAAAGAAGATGTAATGCGTATTGCTAATGCTTCTTATTATGTGGGACGTGGTGAGTATGAGCTTTTCGTTCGTAACTCTGATAAAGAGATTGTGAAACGTAAGGTACAGTTGGGAGACAGTAACTTTGAGTTTGTGGAAGTAGCCAGCGGCTTACAACCGGGCGACCAGGTGGTGGTGAGCGATATGAGCAACTATAAAAATAAGAATAAGCTGAAACTGAATTAGCTGTAAGTAACCTGATACATAAATTTTATGCACAGGTTTATATCCCCTATAGTGTATCCTCCTATGCGATAATCATTAAAAACGATGATACTATGATTAAACTTTATCTTAAACAAGCGTGGACCATGATAAAGCAGCATCGGCTCTTTACCGGAATCTACGTGGTGGGTACAGGACTTTCAATAGCCCTTGTCATGACATTGTTCATTATTTTTTATGTGAAGTTTGCGCCCATATATCCCGAATATAATCGCAACCGGATGCTGGCAGTGACGAAAATGAAGTCTTATCCTAAAGATAATGATAAGAGTTGGAACTGCTCTGCCGTTAGTTATGATGTAGTGAAGATGCTGCAAGATTTGCCACATCTGGAAGCCATTGGTGCAACAGCAAGTAACTATCGTGAAAATTACGTAGAGGTTCCAGATAATAATGAGCCGATTAGCGTAACCCCGCTTTATACTGATGCCGGCTTCTGGAAGGTTTTCACTTTTCGATTTCTGCATGGAAAACCTTTCACGCAAGCGGATATCGATGCGAAACGCAGGGAAGTGGTTCTTCCGGTGAGCGTGGCGAGGAAACTGTTTGCTACAGATGACGTAGTGGGAAGGCGCTTTAATATGGATGCACAGGAATATCGGGTTTGCGGAGTGGTGGAAGATGTTTCTGCCGCTACGCCTTCTTCTGTGGGAGATATGTGGTTACCGATAACGCTTAATTCCTGGGTTACTTCGGATGCTACCGGGAAATTGGTAGGTAGTGTCGGTATATATATGACCGCTCCTGATGCTGAGGATAAAGAAGCCTTAAAGGAGGAAGTGCGTGAAGTTTTCAGAAAATTGAATCTTGCCTCCGATAAGTACATGAATGATTTAATGGGGCAGCCCGATGATTATTGGGCCAGTACATTCCGGTTCGACTCTTGTTCAGCTCCTGATTTGGCTTCTGAGTTGAGAATGTATCTTTATATGTTGCTTGCTTTACTTTTCATTCCTGCAATGAACCTGAGTGGTATGATGTCTTCACGTATGGACGAGCGCCTTTCCGAGTTGGGAGTACGCAAAACTTATGGTGCTACTAATATGAGGCTTATAGGGCAGGTATTATGGGAAAATCTCTTGCTAACCTGCATTGGTGGGTTACTGGGATTACTGATCTCTTATCTAATTGTGCTGACGGCAAGTGACTGGATACTTACTCTCTTTGACAGTTATACAGATGTGGAAAAAACTCCTTTCCTCTCATTCGAGATGCTTTTCAATCCGACGGTATTCTGTGCGTCATTCGGACTTTGCGTGCTACTGAACCTCATATCTGCACTTATTCCTGCAATATGGGCATTGCGCCGAAACATTATTCAGTCGTTGAACTCTAAACGTTAAGATGCTATGATGAAGATAATAAGACACCAATTATGGAATCAGCGCCGGCAGAATGGTTGGATATTTGTGGAACTGGTGGTCGTGAGCTTTTTTCTCTGGACGGTAATCGATCCTATTTATGTATTGACATCCAATCTTGCCATTGATCCCGGTTATAATGAGGAACGGGCATATGCCCTTTATATGGAATACTATGATGAATTGCATGGTAAGTATGACAAAACCCAGGACAGCACTGCGATTAAGCAGGAGAATCTGTATCGTATTACCCGCTTGGTGAAGAACTGTCCGGAAGTGGAAAGCTTTGCTTTGGTGACCAGTGCCAGCTTCCCAAACAGCTCTTCGTGGAATGGCGCGGAATACTTCAATGACACATTGAAGGTACATTCGCAATATTACCAGTTTGTACAGACAGAGGGGGGAGATGTATTCCGTACGTATGGTATGAAGGATGCCAAGAGCGGACAGATAATGTCTTTGCCCGAAGATTGCGCTGCTCGTGAAGGGGTATTTATTACAGAACGTATGGCAGAAGAGCTTTTTGGCACCACAGATGCGGTAGGTAAAAGGGTGAGGTATAATGACAGTACTTTCCATGAGGTTATGGGAGTATTGCAGGATTATAAACACCGGATTAATGAACAACCGGGTAATCTGTTGATACAGGTAAATAGTAAGGTAGGGAATCACAGTTGGATTCAGTGGATGTATATGTTGACTTTCAGATTGAAACCCAATGTGGATGTCCCGACTTTTGAGAAACGCTTCAAGGCGGAAGTGGTTCCCCAACTGAATGTAGGTAATTTCTATTTTACCAAGCTGGGACGTTTTTCAGATATCCGCCACAAATATGAAAATGAGAGTGGAGTGACGAATACTTTACGCCTGCAATATTCATTGGCAGGATTTGCTTTGCTCTGCGTGTTCCTTGGTATGGTAGGCACATTCTGGATACGCTGTAATGCGCGGAGGCAAGATATCGGATTGATGCGCAGTATGGGAGCTACAAAGAAAGTTATCCGCAATCAGTTTCTGATGGAGGCATGGCTACTGGTAACAATCGCATTTGCAGTTTCTCTGCCTTTGACTATGCACCGTATCTATGTATCAGGTTTTGCCAATCCGTCTGAGAATGGTAATCCTGTATACTGGCAAAACCAGCCACTGACGCATTTTCTGATAGTCAGTGTACTGGCATATATCGTATTGCTTATTATTGCATTGCTGGGTACGTATGCACCCGTTACCCGCGCGGCAAAGATATTGCCTGCTGAAGCTTTAAGAGATGAATAAAATAACGATGCGGACAGCTGAAAACGGACAGAGTGTTCATTTCCGAACAGCTGCTTGGAAATGTAAATGATTGATAATGAATGTATGTTTGCTTTGGCATACCATTTGACTGAAAGCTGTGAAGAATCTATAAATTGAGAACTGAATAAATCAATAACAATTAAATACTTACCATTATGATTAAATTGACTGAGATAAACAAGATTTATCGTACGAATGAGATTGAAACCGTGGCATTGGAAAATGTGAACCTCGAAGTTGAAAAGGGAGAATTTCTCAGTATCATGGGACCTTCCGGTTGTGGAAAATCTACATTGCTCAACATTATAGGGCTTTTGGATGCTCCCACGAGTGGGATCATTGAGATTGGTGGTACTCGTACAGATGGTATGAAGGATAAGCAACTGGCTGCTTTCCGTAATAAGAAGCTGGGCTTTGTGTTTCAGTCTTTCCACTTGATTAACTCATTGAATGTGCTCGATAATGTAGAACTTCCTTTATTATACAGAAAGGTGTCTGCAAAGGAACGCCGCCACTTGGCAGAAGAGGTGTTGGCAAAGGTCGGTTTGAGCCACCGTATGCGTCACATGCCTACACAACTCTCCGGTGGTCAGTGTCAGCGTGTAGCTATTGCCCGTGCCATTATCGGTAATCCTGAAATCATTCTTGCCGATGAGCCGACCGGTAATCTGGACTCTAAGATGGGTGCTGAGGTAATGGAACTGCTGCATCAGTTGAATAAGGAAGACGGACGTACCATTGTAATGGTAACCCATAATGAGGAACAGGCAAAGCAGACAAGCCGTACCGTGCGCTTCTTCGACGGACGCCAGGTAGAATAAGAATTGTAATTAGTAACTCGTAATTATTATGATGCAAACTATTCGTCAAGCCTTTACGATCCTGAGGCAAAATCCGTTGCTGAGCACTATATCCATACTGGGTACGGCTTTTGCCATCACCATGATTATGGCTATCGTGATTACCTGGCAGACGAAGTATGCTGACTTGGAGCCGGAAGTGAACCGCAGCCGCTGTCTGTATTTCTCTGCTATGCACATGCAGGGAAAAGAGAATAAGGATAGGAATAATTATAGCACTCCTTCGGCTGCGTTTATGAAAGAGTGCATACAGCCAATTCCGGAAGTGGAAGCTTGTACTGCATTTACAACGGCAGATGTTGCACTGGTATCTTTAGCTGATGGTAACAACCGATTGAAAGTTGATGCAATGAATACTGATCCTGAATTCTGGAAAGTTTTCAGTATGCAGTTTCTTGGTGGAAGAGCTCTCACTGAAGCCGATCGGGGAGGAGATATGCGCTCTATCGTTATTTGTGCTTCTGTGGCCCGAAAACTTTTTGGAACAACAGAGGCTATTGGGCAGCAAATATTGCTGAATAGAGAACTGTCGCGTATCATCGGAGTTGTGAAGGATGTTTCTGTTACTGCCAAAGATGCTTATGCTCAAGTATGGGGGCTGTACCATACCGATGAATTGAAAGTAACTGGTTGGTGGAGCTATCTGGGTGGAAAAACGATTGCAGTATTGGCACGTACTCCTGATGATTTTCCTGCTATCAGGCAAGGAGTTGAGAAAAGAGTGAAAGATGTCAATGCCGGTCTGGAAGAAATGCAGATGGACATTATGGAGCAACCTGACAATATTGTGGCGCACGTGAACCATGTTTGGGCTAATGTAGGGCCGGATCTGCCGATGCTTTATCTGCAATATGGAATTGCCCTGTTCATCATTTTGCTGGTACCCTCACTCAATTTGTGTGGGCTGAGCAATAGCCGTATGCAACAGCGCGTTAGCGAACTGGGTGTACGCAAAGCTTTCGGGGCAACCGGTAGCACGCTTATCCGTCAGATATTGAATGAGAATCTGGTACTTACATTGATAGGAGGCGCAGTAGGGTTGGTATTCAGTTATCTTGCTGTCTACGTTATGCGTACGTGGCTGTTCACTAATAGCCAGAATATCGGTACGGCAGGTGATTTCAGTTTAAGTATGGACGCTTTGTTCAGTCCGATGGTGTTTGTATTGGCTTTTGTTTTTTGTCTGGTGATTAATCTGTTGAGTGCAGGATTACCCGCTTGGCTTGCCACCCGCCGTACAATTGTAGACTCATTGAACGATAAATAAAAAGGAGACCTTATGAAATTCATATTACATAATCTACGCATGATTTGGTCGCGTTTTCGCAGTAACGGATGGGTGCTGGCTGAACTGTTTCTGGTGTTTGTCGTGATGTGGTTCCTTTGTGACTCATTGGGTTGCCTCAAGTACACCTTTTACCGTCCTCTTGGTTACAACATTGACCACGTATATAGACTTACAACGATTATAGGCGGCGCTACAAGTGATACAACTTTGACAAATGCCGACAGATATCTGCGTGCATTGAAGAAATTGGAGCAGGAACCCAGCGTTGAAGTAGCTGCCCTGTGTTACTGGAGTTTGCCGATGCACGGAAGCAACAGTTACAGTTCATTGGCTGCACAAGATACTATAGGTGTAAATGCGCGTATCATCAATACCACTGGTGGTTACATTGACGTTTTCCGTATGAGTGATGATCCGCAACGTCCCTTTGTGGAGACTCCTTCAGGGTGGGACAATGTGATGTTGAGTCAGGCTGCTTTCGACCGTTTTCAGAAAAGGATGCCGACGTTCTCGTTGGATACACCATTGAGCAAGTACGGTGACTCCACATCAGTCGTCACGCAAGGTGGAAAGATTGAAGCTTTTAGAACCTATCGCTATGGAAGTGATGCTCCTTGCTTTTTCTATCGTATGGATGAAAATCTGATTAAGAGACATTTTACCGACGAGTGGGCACAGATAGTCTTTCGTGTGAAACCTGCTGCCGATGGTCCGGATTATCGTACAAATTTCATTCGTGAGATTGCGCCAAGACTGGATGTAGACGATCTGTTTGTGGCTGATGCTGTACCTTATACCGAACAGCAACTGCAATTTGAAGTCATGAACGGTGATACGGATAAAGTGAATAGCCAAGCTATTGTTGTGCTTTTTTTGCTTGTAAATGTATTTTTAGGATTGATAGGCACTTTCTGGTTCCGCACTCGTCGTCGTCGCAGTGAGATCGCCTTACGACTGGCAATGGGGAGTACAAAGAATCAGGTGTTCAGGTTACTGGCGGGCGAAGGATTATTGTTGCTGGCATTAGTAACAATACCTGCCATGATTATCTGTTATAATATAGGAATCGCAGAATTCACCATAGGACGAACGGAGCTTATTTCTACCTGGCCGGTAGAGTGGAGTTTTGTACGCTTCCTGCTTGGTTCTTTAGCGGCTTGGTTCTTGATAGCACTTATGGTGATGGTGGGTATTTGGTTTCCGGCGCGGCAGGCGATGAAAATACAGCCGGCTGAAGCTTTACATGAAGAATAGAAAAGAGAATAGTAAAAACAATTTTAAATAGCAAAACTTATGAAGACTTTATTTATAACTTTGAGTTTATTATTTGCCGCAGTAGCCGGCACAGTATACGCAGCTAATGAAAAGGACCCGCAGGTAAGCGAAGTTCGTAAGGTGGAAGCTTTTTCTTCTGTAAAGGTGACATCTGTAGCGACGGTGTATTTCACGCAGAGTAATTCGTATTCTCTGAAAATAGAAGGTAGGGAAGAGTATGTAACCACTACTACTACAGAAGTGAAAGGAGATTGCCTGATTATCGGTTTCAAGAATAAGAAAGATGGTGATAATAATCGCAACAAAGGGGTGACCATCTATCTGAGTGCACCCGATCTGAAAGATGTAGAGTTTACTGGTGTAGGCTCTTTCAATTGCGAAGGTGCGCTGAAACTGAATGATGTCAAGTTCGAGATAGAAGGCGTGGGTAAAGTGAATGTGAAAGACCTGACCTGTAAATCTTTAGTTGTAAAGATGGAAGGTGTAGGTAAAGCTGATATCCATGTGGATTGTGACCGTTTGCGTGCCAGTATGGAAGGCGTAGGCAGCGTTACCCTGAGCGGACGGGCACGTCAGGCAGACATCTCTAAGGGTGGTATTGGTGGAGTGAATACACGTAACTTGAAGATTGGAGAATAATGATAAAGCAATATTTTACTCAGGCCTGGGCACAGCTTCGGCAACAGCCGCTGATAAGTGCTGTCAGCATAGCCGGTACGGCACTTGCCATCTTCCTCATTATGTTGGTGGTGATGATGCAGCAGGTGAAGGTGGCGCCTTTTGCTCCGGAGAGCAACCGTGACCGTTTTCTGCATGTCCACTATATGAGTATTACGAATAAGAATTGGGGTGGTGGTAGCAGTAACGGTCCGATGGGACTCAAGACGGCACGCGAGTGTTTCCAATCCCTGAAAACACCCGAAGCTGTGACTATCTACACCTGCATGGTAGTTTCTACGCCTGTAAATTTGCCGGGACAACCCGGCACAGGTATCGACCTGTTGCAAACGGATGATGCTTTCTGGCATGTGTTCGATTTCTCTTTCATTGCCGGAAAACCCTATGATCAGGCTACATTCGATGCCGGACAGCCGGTAGCAGTGATTACCGAAAGCGTAGCACGCCGATTGTTTCAGACGTCGGATGCTATCGGTCGTGAGTTCCTCCTGAACCATGCGCCATACAAAGTGGCGGGCGTGGTAAAGGATGTTTCTACACTGGCTACTGTTGCTTACGGGCAGGTATGGGTACCTTATACTTCAACGGAAATAACTAAAGATACTTGGAGTGATGAGCACATGGGTATGATGAGTTGCACCATTCTGGCACGGAGCCGCGATGACTTCGAAGCTATCCGTGAAGAAGCGGAACGACGCAGGCAAGAGTACAATGTCATTCTCGGCGAGGATGGCTATGAACTGATTTATCGTAATCGTCCTTATGATCAGGAGAAGAGTTCGATTGCGTTCAGTGCCAATCAGGAGCCCGACGTGGAGCAGCATCGCCGTCAGCGTATGATTATTTTTATAATCCTGTTGATAGTACCTGCCATCAATTTGAGTTCGATGACTCAAAGCCGCTTACGCCAACGTGTGGCAGAGATAGGCGTACGCCGTGCATTCGGATCTACGAAGATGGAACTGATGGGGCAGATTATTTCAGAGAACTTGGTAGTGACGTTGCTGGCTGGTGCTTTGGGGTTGTTGTTGAGCGTGGCGTTTGCTTATCTGGGTAACTCGTTGCTGTTTGCACAGGAATTCAGTCAGACGCTGAGTCCTCCGGCAGTGGATGCCGGTATATTGCTGCATGCGTCTACTTTCGGTTGGGCATTGCTGTTCTGCTTTGTGCTGAATTTGTTGAGCAGCGGTTTCCCGGCGTGGCGTGCTTCAAGAGTGGGAATTGTAAATGCATTGGGCGGTCGCCTACATTAATCACTAAACATTAATCATTAAAGAAAATGACCAAGAAACTTCTTGTACAAATAAAGAATGAATGGCGCAATAATCTCTGGCTGGCGCTGGAGTTACTTGTGGTGAGTGTAGTGATGTGGTATGTGGTAGACTACCTGTACACCCGTGCCGCCACTTATCTGGAACCACGCGGATTTAATATAGAAAATTGTTACCTGATAGAGTTGGGTGAACTGACGCCAAAGAGTCCGGATTACATTGCCGATCGGAAATCCGAAGATACTCACAATGATATTGCCGAACTGGTAGAAAGGTTGCGTCGCCGCCCGGAAGTGGAAGCTGTCAGCCTTTCACAGAACTCCTATCCCTATAATGGAAGTAACAGTAGTGGAGAGGTGAAAATCGACACGTTGAACTCTCCCGGTTGGACTATCCGTCGCATGGTGACTCCCGACTTTGTCCGTGTCTTCCGTTATCAGGGTGCACAAGGTGAGACGCCCGAACAAATGGCTGAAATGCTAGAGCGTGGTGAGATCCTTACTTCTAACAACCTTTATAGTAAATATAATCGTAAAATGACTGAATTCATAGGCCAACGCTTTCAGCTTTTTGGTGATACAACGAGGACCTATCGTCTGGGAGCTGCATTACAAAACGTGCGTTATCATGACTATGATCAGGCCCGCAATTCGTACTGTTTCTTATGTAAGCAGTCATTCTACTATGTAGGTTTGGAGCTTTGTGTTCGTGTTCGTGAGGGACAGGACCATGATTTCATTCAACGGCTGAAAGCAGACAGTGAAGCTCAGTTTCGCGTAGGTAACCTCTTTATTTCAGAAATTCGTTCTTTCCATGATATACGTCGTAACTTCCAGCAGGCATGGACCAATGATATCCGTAACTATGTAATGGGTATGGGATTCCTGCTTTTGAATATCTTCCTCGGATTGCTTGGTACATTCTGGTTCCGTACCCAGCAACGTCGCTCAGAGATTGCATTGCACAAAGCCCATGGGGCGACGGACAGTGCTATCTTCAGCCGATTGCTGAGTGAGGGTTTGCTGTTGCTGGCAGTTGTTACGCCTATAGCATTGGTTATAGACTGGAATCTGGCACACATGGAACTGAATTCATGGAGAAATAACACCACGCTGGAGTGGGATCGATTATTACTTTGTGCAGCTATCAGCTTTGTATTGATTGCTCTGATGATTGCCATTGGCATTGGTATTCCGGCACGTAAGGCAATGAAGGTACAACCGGCTGAGGCTTTACATGACGATTAAATTACTTTAAAATATGATACGACTTTACTTCCTTCAAGCCCTCTATCACTTGCGTGAGAACCCTATCATTACCTGGGTGTCCGTGTTGGGTACGGCAATGGCCATCTGTATGATTATGGTGCTTGTCATCACTTTCCAGGTGCGTCTCGTAGATTGTGAGCCTGAAGTGAATCGCTCACGTACACTCTACGTACCTTATATGTCCGTCAAGCTGAAAGGGAAATCGGACAATGAATCGGCTAATGCTTCTATGTCAGTGCGTACTGGACGTGAATGTTTCCGTGCGTTGACTACGCCGGAGGCTGTGACTCTAGTCAGTAGTGCTGGCAAAGTGCGTGCCTCTGTGCCTGCCGGATCGAAAGCTACTGCTGATATGGTACAGACTGATGAAGCTTTCTGGAGCGTTTTTAGTTTCCGTTTTCTCAGTGGTGCAGGATTTACCCGTGCTGATTGTGATGCCGGACTACCGCGTGCCGTGCTGAGTGCTACGATTGCCCGCCAACTCTTTGGTACTACCGATGTTGTCGGGCATACGGTGCAATTAAATTATATAGATTACACAGTTGCAGGTGTTGTGGCAGACGTATCTATGCTTGCTACGGCCGCTTATGCACAGATATGGGTACCTTACACCGCAGCCGATGCGGAATCCCTCTCTTGGCAGGATGACACGATGGGACCTATGCATGCGGTTATCCTTGCCCACTCATCGGCGGACTTTGATGCGATCCGAAAGGAAACAGAACTCTTACGCCAAAAGTATAATGACGGATTACGGGATGTAGAGATTTTCTATCGCGGGCAACCCGATACCCAACTGGCTTATCTCTATCGCCGTTGGTACGCTGAACCTGATGTTCCCGGAGTTATGTTACGTTATGGTATCGTTATCGCCATCTTATTATTGGTTCCGGCAGTGAACTTATCCGGTATGACTCTTTCACGTATGCGTCGCCGTATGGCGGAGATAGGTGTGCGTAAGGCTTTCGGTGCTACTGGCGGTGAACTGATACGGCAAGTTTTCTTTGAGAATTTTGTACTGACGTTGCTGGCAGGTGTTGTCGGATTAGCGTTGAGTTATGCAGCCACATTCCTACTGAATGATTTTCTTTTCAGTAATTCGACAAATGCCTACCTCAGTGGAGAGACAGCACTGACTCCCGGTATGTTATTATCACCGTGGGCTTTTATAGCAGCTTTCGCATTCTGCCTCCTGATGAATGTACTTTCTGCAGGTATTCCTGCATGGCGTGCGTCGCGGATGAATATTACTGATGCAATAAACCAAAGATAGCTATGAAGAATCTACTTACACAAATTAAAAATGAATGGCGAAGTAATCTCTTTCTACTCGTAGAGTTACTGCTGGTTTTTGCTGTACTTTGGTACATTGTAGACTGGGTTACTGTCACTGCGCGCGTTTATCGCGCTCCGATGGGCTTTGATACGGAACATTGCTATAATTTGTCTTTCAGTACCTTGACATCCAAGTCGGCACTTTATAATCCTGAACTCACAGTTGAGGATAATATAGATGCTTTGCTTGAGATAACCGAACGTTTACGGCATCGTCCGGGTGTGGAGGCTGTCTCCATTTCACAGAACTGTTACCCTTATAATGAGGGAAGTAACAGCGCTCAGTTTTATTTGCAGGATAGTATTCATGTGGGTGCTTACCTGGTTTGGTCTGATCCGGATTTCTATCGTGTTTTCCGTTATCAGGCAGTTGATGGAGGCTCTTCCGAGCAACTGGCTGCTGCTATTTCCGACCAAACCATGATTATCACGTCCAATATCACTGAGGATTATCCGGTACTTGATTTACCCGATGCACGTCCGCTATTGAATCGTGAAGTGGCTCTGACTTATCCCGATCGTGGGTATCATCGTCGTATTGCTGCCATTGCCGTTCCTGTGCGCCGTTCTCATTTTGAAACATCGCACGAATGGGGTGGGGCGTTTATCGGGAATAATCTGAATAGAGATGAGCTGATTAATGAGCTGGGTAACGTGCGCTACGTCCAGGTGAGTCTCCGTGTTTCTCCTGATGCAGACAAAGACTTTGTAGATGCACTTATGGCAGATGCCGACCGCTTGTATCGGGTAGGTAATATCTTTCTGTTGGAGGCATCTTCTTTCAGCGATATTCGTCATATCAGCGAACTTGAGGATGTGAACGAAGTGAAGACACAGCTTTGCATCCTGTTCTTCTTGATGCTGAATATCTTCTTGGGAGTAATTGGTACATTCTGGTTCCGTACGCAACATCGTCGCCGTGAAGTGGCATTGCGTATGGCAATGGGATCCAGTCGTCGCGGCATTTTTCTGCGCTTGATGGGAGAAGGCATATTACTCTTGACGGTAGCTGCCATTCCTGCATTGATTATTGCTTTTAATGTGGGTATTGCTGAGTTGGTGGATATCAGTAAAATGCAATTTACAGTCGACCGGTTCCTGATTGCAGCTATACTTACGTGGTTGCTTATGGCGTTGATGATTATTGTCGGCATCTGGTATCCTGCTTATAAAGCCATGCAGTTACAACCTGCTGAAGCACTTCATGAAGAATAGTGTTGTTTTCTTAGAAAAAATATACCTATGAAAATCAGACAATCATTTACACTTTTGCGACAAAATCCGTTTTTCAGCGTTGTTTCCATCATCGGTACGGCGGTGAGTATTGCTTTTGCCATGGTAGTCTACATGGTTTATGACATTCAGACTGCCAATATTCGTCCCGAATCGCATCGTGATCGGATGGTTTATTCGTCTTATGGTTATAGCTATCGTAAGGCAGACCATAGTAATGCAAACACGGGCATGTCTTACCAGGCTGCCAGTCGTGTTTTCGGGGATCTACCCGGTGCGGAACTTGTTACTTACACCAGCTATGTTTTCATGGAGTATTGTGGTGCTTCACCCGAGAAAGGTAACCGTTATAAGAAACGTCATGTCGATCTGAATTTCTGGCGTCTTTATGACATTCGTTTCGTAGCCGGTCGTCCTTTCGATCAACAAGAGTTTGATGCTTGTTCGGATGTTGTTGTCATTGCCGAGCGGTTGGCACGTGAAGCTTTCGGTTCTGCTGAAGAAGCTATTGGCAAGAGTTATTTTGTCGGTTTCCGTCCAAAACGTGTAGTAGGGGTTACGGAAGATGTAAGTTCCCTTTTCACTTTCGCTTATGGCGAGGTGTGGGTGCCTTATTATACTAAAGACCCGGCTTGGGGGAGTGAAGGTTTGCGTGGTGGTTTTGAAGCGATGGTATTGTGTAAACCTGATGTCAGTTTAGATGAAATGAAACAACAGATAGAAAGTTCACTGGATCGCTTGAATGCGTCACTTACTGAATATGAGTTGGCGCTTCCCGACCTGAGTACTTACGCTGAGCGCCAGTTCTTCCGCGATGATTTTCTTAACCCTATGGCTACTTGCATCTTTCTGGGACTTATTTTACTCATTGTGCCTGCAATCAATGTCAGTGGTCTTATCTCTTCTCAGATGTCACGTCGTTTGTCGGAACTTGCGGTGCGCAAAGCTTATGGTGCCAGTCGTCTGACCTTGATGTCACAGTTACTAATTGAGAACTTGCTGATGGCGTTTATCGGTGCGTTACTGGGATTCCTGCTCTCATGTCTGTTATTATGGTTGGGTAAAGATTGGATGTTGGCAGGCGGATATACCAGTGGAAACTTTGAAGTCAGTATTTGGCTTTTCCTACGGCCTGCTGTATTCCTGATGGTATTGGGTGTATGTCTGCTTTTCAATTTGCTATCCGTATTTATTCCGGCATGGAATGCCACTCGCCGTCCGATAGCAGAAGTTATCAGTGGAGAATGATTGTTTAAAAACTAAAGATAAACCATTATGATAAAGTCAATTCTGGCCCAAATCTGGAACCAACGCCGCTTGAACGGTTGGATCTTCGCGGAACTGCTGATTGTTTTCGTGCTGTTATGGTATTGTCTTGACATGCTCTATGCCTTTGCTTATGCAGAACGTCAACCTAAAGGGTATGATCTGGAGCATGTATATAAAGTCAGTATTTCCACGAATCCCACTCAGTTGGTGCTTTGTTCTTCCGAAGATAGTTTGCAAAATTTCTGGTTCAAGCCTATGGAGGAAGTATTCCGTCGTATCAAACAAAATCCGGATGTGGAGAGTGCCAGTATCTGGCTTGGCTCTGATGCTTATGCTCGAAACACTGTATTCCAAGGATACACTACAGACAGTATAAGTGTGAAGGATGCTAATATTCGTTATGTATCTCCTGAATACTTTGATGTAATGCGGATTCCGATACAAGAAGGTACAGGAATGTTTTCTACAGATATGAATGCTTTTGAAAGCACTTCCGGTTCTTCGCTGTCATTTGCTTCAGCCGAGTGGAATCCAGCTGTCATTCCATTGCCTGCCGTCGTTACATTAGACTTGGCTGACAGCCTTTTCCACACTCATAAGGGAGTATTGGGGAAGGAATTCTTTGACTACTATGCAGGTAGTAGTCTTCGTTACCGGGTGACTGCCGTATGCGACCATCAGAAAACAGATGATTATGCCCGTTATGAACCTTTCATTCTGACTCCTCTTCCGAATTGGTTTTACGGCATGCAGGCTATTCCTTTTATTTCCATTCGCGTGTGTCCCGAAGCTGATACAAATGATTTTGCAACCCGCTTCTTTCGTGATATGACTCCTCAGTTGCAGGTTGCTCCGTTCTATCTGTTTGAGGTCCGTAGCTATGATGAACAGAAAGCGGAGCGTGATGCATCCGAGGGGATTACTCCGTATATCCGTAGTGCACGGCTTATCGCTATATTCTTTAGCTTCAATGTTTTTATCGGGTTGATGGGCACTTTCTGGTTTCGTACCCGTCACCGCCGTAGTGAAATAGCTTTGCGTATGGCGATGGGAAGCAGTCGTTCCCGGATACGTTCCCGGCTGTTGGGAGAAGGGTTGCTGTTGTTGGTGCTGGCTGCTATTCCGGCTCTGATTATTTGCGGTAATCTGGTTATGGCGGAAGCCATAATGACAGAACAGGCTGATGCTACCGGACTTCGCTTTGTTGTAGTCTCATTATTCACTTTCTTTCTTATGACTTTGATGGTAATTGCCGGTATCTGGTTCCCTGCTGCACAGGCGATGCGAGTGAAACCGGCGGATGCCTTGCACGACGAATAGTCAGTTTTTCTTCTATATGTGCACCTTTTCTTTTGCATGGGGTAAAAGAAAAGGTGCATTCTGTTCTGTATTTCAATATAATCCGTATATTTGCGAGGAAAATTCATAGCACATTTATTCAAAACAGAAGAAAAACGAGATATGAAGAGACGCTTATTCCTCGTGATGCTGATAGGCCTGTTTCCTTGCATTGTATTTGCCGGACACCTTTATGCTGCGGAACGTACATACAACGTGCTTTTCATCCAGTCATATAATCATCGTACTCCTTGGAATGACCGCTTGACGGAAGGAGTGCGTGATGGCCTGTCACGTGGAGGTATAAAAGCGAAAGTCACAACAGAATATTTGGATGCTGATTACTGGACTTTTGCATCTGAGTGTGTCATTATGCGGCGTATTTGTGAACGGGCACGTCAAAAAAACACGGATATTATTATTACAAGCAGTGATGAGGCTTTTTATACATTGATGCATTGTGGAGATTCCCTGCCTTATAAACTACCGGTTGTGATATCGGGTATCAAATATCCCAATGAAAAGCTGATCTCGAAGTTACCCAATGTTTGTGGATATACATCCAAGATTGATTTCGTGCACCTACTCGAAAATGCACGTCGTGTATTTCCCAATCGTACAGAAGTTATTTGTGTTTCGGACAGTAGTCTTTTAGGACTTAAAGGTGTTGCTGAACTGGAGCGTATATGGCCCAATTTCCAGGAGCTTCATCCGGAATATAAGATGAAAGTAATGAATGTACAGTCACAGGCTCCTAATCCTGTCATTTCCTCTATTTGTTATGATTATAATGCCTATAACCGCATTGTCATTGCCCCCAAATGGACACCGTTCCTTTCTTTCATCGGAAAAAACTCTAAAGCTCCGGTTTTTGCCGGACAAAGTCTGGCATTGACTAACGGAGTATTCTGCGTGCACGATATGGAACCTTACGAAGGAGCTAATGCGGCAGGAAAGTGTGCTGCACAGGTGTTGCAAGGAGCTATCCCTTCGGTGATAGGGGTCGTGGACCTTCCCGGTAAACTGCTTTATGACTTCAAGCAGTTGGAATTTTTTAGAGTGAATGCGGATAAAGTGAGTGATAGTGGCATTATCATGAATGCACCGCTGATGGAGCGCTACCGTATCTGGTTTGTGCTGTTTTACTCTGTCGTGGTAGGTGCATTGGTCTTTCTTGTTATCTGGCTCTATCGCTTGAACCGTCATGAATCACGTCGTCGTATGCACGCCCAGACGCGTTTGCTGATACAGAACCGCTTGGTGGAGCAGCGTGACGAATTTGATAATATCTTCTGTTCTATCCGTGACGGACTGATAACTTACGATACGGATTTCCGTATACATTTTGTCAACCGTGCTTTGATGTTGATGCTCGAACTGGACCCTGACACTCATACGGCACGTTCTTACGAAGGGCAGATGGCAGGTTCCATCTTCCATATTTATTCAAACGGAGAAGACATCCTGCAATCATTACTGAAACAGGTGAGGACAGAGCGTCGTGTAATCCCTATTCCGGAAAAGGCTTTCATGCAGGAAGTTCATAAGGGAACCTATTTTCCTGTTTCCGGTGAAATTGTGCCGATTTACTCCAAGAACAAGATGACAGGTATGGCTATTTGTTGCCGCAATATCTCGGAGGAAGAAATGCATAAACGCTTCTTCAACCTGGCTGTGGATGCAAGTTCCGTATATCCTTGGCAATATGACGTACGTACGCACAGTTTCCATTTCTCAGGTGCATTGCTCGATTACTTTGGGCTTCCCGGCAAGCAGACCATCTTGCGGAAAGAATTGGAGCTTTTTATTCATTCGGATGATTTGGAAGAGGCTCGTCAACATTTCACAGCTATTTTCAAAGGCGAGGAAATGGATACCCGGATGAGTTTCCGTATGCGTAGCGGAGAAGGTAAATATGAATGGTGGGAATTCCGTAGTGCTTCTTACAATGGCCTGGATTCCGAGGCACCTTATATGGTATTGGGTGTTTGTCAAAGTATCCAGCGTTATAAGGCTACCGAAGAAGAGTTGATAGCAGCCCGTGACAAAGCTTTGCAGGCTGATACTCTGAAGTCGGCTTTCCTTGCCAATATGAGCCATGAAATCCGTACTCCGTTGAATTCTATTGTCGGTTTCTCCGACTTGCTGAAGGACATTGAAGCATTCAGTCCTGAGGAAGTGAAACAGTTTGTGGATACGATCAACACAAACTGTACCTTATTGCTGGCACTGATTAATGATATTCTCGATCTGTCCCGTATCGAGTCCGGTTCAATGGACTTCCGTTTTGCCGGATACAACCTCACGTTTGTGATGCAGCAGATCTATGACTCTCAGCGCCTGAGTATGCCTCGGGGGGTAGAGCTGGTCATGAAGCTGCCCGAAGGTGAGGGTAAATCGATAGTAACGGATTCTGTCCGTCTGAAACAGGTGATTAACAACTTCATCAACAATGCCAAGAAGTTCACTACTCAAGGTTCTATCACTTTCGGTTTCCAGACAGAAGAGCCGGGCTATACCGTTTTCTTTGTGGAAGATACCGGAAGCGGCATTTCGGAAGAAAATCAGCGACGCATATTCGAACGTTTCTATAAAGTGGATAGCTTTACACAAGGTGCCGGTCTGGGACTGAGTATCTGCCAGACTATTGTAGAGCGTTTCAGAGGGGAAATAAACGTATCTTCTGAATTAGGAAAAGGTACACGCTTTACAGTACGTGTACCTGATTTTAATGAATAGTATTATTCAACTCTTTTGCATCCGTTCGCTTGCAGGAATTCATCCAGCAGTATTTCGTAATTTCCCTGTATCAGGATATGATGGTTTCCCAATGGATTTTTGAGGAAATACTCTGCGGGTGTATCCATTTTAATGCGTACCTGTGTGCGGCACATATTAATGTAGTTCGTATTCTCAGTCAGGGTGCCTGTGCTCAGGTAATATTCGTCCAGACATTCTCCGCCACATTTTACCAGAGTGACGTGTCCCGTAGGCAGGATTCCTTGAATACCGATACCCATCTCTGTTTCAAAGTGATTGCGGATGATGTATTGTTCGGTTTGTGCAATACCTACGGTACAGTGAGCAAGTACGATTTCGTTGGTGCGTGCATTGATCATGGAAGGGTTTGCCATGAAAGAAGCCTTGCCGGTCAGCACTTTTACGGCAAGTTGGGTAAAGATAGATTGCAGGTCACCTTCACATCCGGCAATGATACCGTCATCGTTCAATAGAGAGAGGGCGAGGCATCCGGTGGTTCCGGTTTGTTCTATCAGTTTAAAACAGCTCAGGGTGAGTGCACTCAGTTTTTCTTCCTCCACAATCCGTTTAATGGCGCGATACAGGCGCATGGCTTTTATCAGATCCTCCGGTGTAGCTTCGCGGCAGGCAAGCGCTTTACCGGCAAAAGCAGCGCAGGCTTCGCCCACTTCGTCGTCTGTTACCTGATTGTAATATTCATAAACGCGTTCCAGTGAAATGTCGGTGTATTCAATTCCCCAGCGCCGTTTGGAAAGAAGGTAATCTACATTGCTGGCAACAAGCCAGGAAGAGGGGGAGCCTATTACGCCGATACGCGATCCGAAGAGTGCTTGTTGAGCTTTGAAGTTACTGTGGAGTACGAAGATACGTTTGATGATTTCGGGTAATTCTCCGTGGAGGATTTCACTTTTCATACCCCGGCCACGTAGCCAGGACGAGATTTCGAGAGCGGCGGCCAGTGAGTTTTGCATACCGTCCGCCAGTAAGATTGCAGGGCGGGGCAGAGACTCGAAGTGCTGGATAACCAACCGTTCTACACCGCCGGTAGCAATGAAAAGCAGGCTGAAATCGTCTTTAGTGAGTTTGTTTATGTTTTGATATTCTACAATATTTACAGTGAAATATTTCTCCAGTTCGTTTAATATAAGTTCGTGTGAGCCGAGAATGGATGCTTGTTTATGCAGCAACGATGCAAATGTTATCAGGTTTAATACCATGGCATTGTATATGATTTACGATTTGACACTCAAAGGTACAATTTCTTTTGAATTCATCACTATCTTTTAAGTCATAGCTAGTGTTTTTAAACTTTTTTGCCAATGCTTTCCCGTCATTTCAAATAAAGTGTTACTTTTGCACCTTCGATTGCATATATATGAAAGTGTATCGTCAATCGTTAATATTTATTTGTCAAATTGTAAAAACTTAGACATGCCAGCAATATCTATTCGCGGAACGGAGATGCCCGCGTCTCCTATCAGAAAACTGGCTCCTCTGGCTGACGCAGCCAAGCAAAGGGGAGTGCATGTATTCCACCTGAACATCGGACAACCCGATTTGCCCACACCGCAAGTCGCGATTGATGCGATACGCAATATTGACCGGAAAGTTCTGGAATATAGTCCCAGTGCAGGATATCGCAGTTACCGTGAGAAGCTGGTGGGCTATTATGATAAGTTCAACATCAAACTGACGGCAGATGATATCATCATTACGTCCGGTGGTTCGGAGGCGGTATTGTTCTCCTTCCTGGCGTGCCTCAATCCGGGTGACGAGATTATTGTTCCCGAACCGGCTTACGCTAACTATATGGCGTTTGCCATCTCTGCCGGTGCTAAGATACGCACCATTGCCACTACCATAGAAGAAGGTTTTTCGCTTCCTAAAGTAGAAAAGTTTGAAGAGCTGATTAACGAGCGCACCCGGGCTATCCTGATCTGTAATCCTAATAATCCGACAGGTTATCTTTATACCCGTCGCGAAATGAACCAGATACGTGACCTTGTGAAGAAGTACGATTTGTTCCTCTTCTCCGATGAAGTGTATCGTGAGTTTATTTATACAGGTTCTCCCTATATCTCTGCCTGCCATTTGGAAGGTATTGAAGACAATGTGGTACTGATTGACTCCGTATCCAAGCGTTACTCGGAATGTGGTATCCGTATCGGTGCTTTGATTACGAAGAATGCGGAAATACGTAGTGCTGTAATGAAGTTTTGCCAGGCACGTCTCAGTCCTCCGTTGATTGGTCAGATTGCTGCCGAAGCTTCTCTGGATGCCGATGAGGATTACCTGCGCGATACGTATGATGAATATGTAGAACGCCGTAAGTGCCTGATAGACGGACTGAACCGTATCCCCGGTGTGTATTCGCCTATTCCTATGGGAGCATTCTATACAGTGGCAAAACTTCCGGTGGATGATTCCGATAAGTTCTGTGCTTGGTGTCTTTCTGACTTCGAGTATGAAGGGCAAACCGTATTCATGGCACCTGCTTCCGGCTTCTATACTACTCCCGGTTCCGGTCGGAATGAAGTGCGTATAGCCTATGTGCTGAAGAAGGAAGACCTGACCCGTGCGCTCTTTGTCTTATCAAAGGCATTGGAGGCATATCCGGGAAGAGTTGAATAAATACGTAAGAAGAACACAAGTTATTATGACATGAGTTTAGCCCTGTTTTTGGCCCGACGTATTTATCGCGACAGCGATGCGGGAAAGCAAGTTTCCCGTCCTGCCGTGCTCATTGCCCTGATAGGTGTTGCTATCGGTCTGGCGGTGATGATTATCACGGTGTCGGTGATTGTCGGGTTCAAGAACGAAGTGCGTGGTAAAGTAATAGGTTTCGGTGCGGACATTCAGATAACGAATTCGGATGCTGCACGTTCCTACGAGACGCGTCCTGTGGTGGTGAATGACAGTGTCATTTCCATTCTATCCGAATATCCTGAGGTGAAGCATGTGCAGCGCTATTCCACCAAACCGGGCATGGTAAAGACTGCCGAGGATTTTCAAGGCATGGTTCTGAAGGGGATAGGACCAGAGTTTGATCCTGCTTTTTTCCGTGAACATCTGGTGGAAGGAGAGTTACCGCAGTTTAGTGATACGGCTTCTTCCAATCGGGTAGTCATTTCTAAGGCACTGGCTACAAAGCTGAGGTTGAAACTTGGAGATAAGATAGATACCTATTATATCCAGGATGATATTCGTGCCCGCCGTTTGCAGATTGTAGGAATTTACCAGACTAACTTCTCGGAATACGATAACCTTTTCCTCCTTACCGATTTATATCTTGTAAACCGTCTCAACAACTGGGAACCGGGGCAAGTGAGCGGTGCAGAATTGCAGGTACGCGATTATGATCGTCTTGAAGAGATCACCTATCAGATTGCTGCCGACCTGGACGGAATGGAGGACCGGTACGGTGAAGACTATTGTGTGCGCAACGTAGAGCAGCTGAATCCCCAGATATTTGCCTGGCTCGGTATTCTGGATGTGAATATCTGGGTAATATTGATACTGATGGCAGGCGTAGCAGGTTTTACCATGGTGTCCGGCTTATTGATTATCATCATCGAACGTACTTCCATGATCGGCATACTGAAGTCTCTGGGCGCCAATAACACCACCATACGCAAGGTATTCCTTTGGTTCTCAGTCTTTCTTATCGGTAAAGGTATGCTATGGGGCAATGTCATCGGACTGGCGTTCTATTTCTTGCAAAAGTGGTTTGGTATCTTCAAACTTGATCCGGAGACGTATTACATGGATACCGTTCCCGTATCCTTCAATATTCTGCTGTTCTTATTACTGAATATAGGTACTCTGCTGGCATCTGTCCTGATGCTGTTAGGCCCCTCTTTCCTGATTACACGCATCCATCCCGCTAACTCAATGAGATACGAATAAAAGTGATTAGGGGTTAGTGATAAGTGCCTTCGGGATAGCTCGTAGCTGATTCATAACACGAAAGGAATGAATAAGACTCACCACAGATTACACAGATTCACACAGATTTATTAATCTAATAATCAGTAAAATAGAATCTATGTCAATCTGTGTAATCTGTGGTGAATTAATTCATAACCGAAAAGAAATGAATTATTCCAGCCTACTCTTATTTTCTCAGGAAACTACTTTTCTTTCTGAATAGGCAATACAACTTCCAGCGGAGTGATTGCATAGGCTGTAGAATATCAAATACCGGAAGCGTAAAGATGTAACGTCGTTTCTCTCCGAGATCCTTTGCCGTCTTATTGATAATCAGCGCTTGCAGGGTGTATCGCAAGGCGAACAACAGAAATGCAATGCCGGCTGCCAACCAGTGAAAATTCAGTATCCCAATCACCAGAGCGGTTATCCATGCTGCATGAAACAGTAACCGTGTAGTAGTTTCAAAGCCCGATAAATAGCGTTGGATACCCCGGTAGAAATGTGCTGTACCCATATAGCTGATTTTCTCTTCCCGCCAGTCCTTGGCACGGTAAACGGGTTGCACACGTACCACTGCATTGGCATCGGTCTCTATCCTCGTGTTCTCGGCTGTAGCTGTCTTATTGATGAATAAATCATCATCTCCGCGTTGCAGGTTCAGGTGTGCTGAAAAGCCTTTCTGGGCATAGAATAACTCTTTCCGGTATGCCATGTTGCGTCCGATACCCATATAAGGCTTTCCCGCCAGTGCATAGCCCAGGTAGCGCATGGAAGTAAACAGATTATCAAAAGATACCCGTTTGTGCAGCCAGCCTTTTCCACGTTCGTATCCGCTGTATCCCAGTACGATTTGCGCACGGGAGGTAAAGTTGCGTGCCATGGTGCGCAGCCATTGGTTGCTTTCGGGCAGACAGTTTGCATCGGTAAACACAAGCCAGTCATATTTGCTTGCCTTTATTCCGAGAGTGATGGCCAGTTTCTTGCGGCTGATGTAGCGTGAAGAACTGGGCACGAAGCTATGATACAGGTTCGGGTACTTTTCCCCTTGCAGAGTCAGGTAATCTTCGCTTTCATCCGTGTTGCCATCATTGATGACGATCACTTCGAATTGCGGGTAATCCTGTTCCAGCACAGCAGGCAGATTACGGCGCAGATTTTCCACTTCCTCGCGGGCATAGATGATGACCGATAAAGGAGGCAACTCCTGTGAAAAATGTATGTCACTTCGCTTTACGGCACGGCTACGGGCATGTATACGATTATAAAGACAAAAGTAATAAAGGAGTTGAATCAGGAAAAGGATACCGACAGCGGCAAGTAATGCTTGTTCTGTAGTATTGAATGTTAATGCTTCCATGTGGTCGTATGACGTTTTTTGTGTTGCAAATGTACACAAAAAATATGATTATACGACAGGTACCACCACAAACTTGCTTTTCGGGAAATACTTATCCAGATACCGGTGGATATACTGCATCGTATCTTCTTGTATTGTAGTATCTTCTACGGTAGGATAGAGATTATACAGCACTGTATCCAGTTGTATTCCTCTGCTTCGGATTGCCTCGAAGCTGAGCAATGTATGGTTGATACTTCCCAGCTTGCCGGAAGTTACGAATATCAACGGATATTGTTTTTCTGCAATGTAGTCAATCGTCAGGTAATCCTCGGTAAGGGGAACCATTAACCCGCCTGCACCTTCCACGAGCACCACATCGTAGCGTCGGGCAAGTTCTTGTGTGGCACGTTCTATCTTTCCGAAGTCAATCGGACGGTTGTCGATACGTGCAGCCAGATGAGGAGAGCAGGGATAAGAGAATATCTCAGGCATGGTCAATCCCTCACGGTCTTCCTCCGTCATGCCGATGCCCATGAGACGGCGGTGCAGGTCTATATCCTCGGAATAACCGATGTTACCTGTCTGGATAAATTTCTGCGTGATAACACGTTTACCGCTGCCAATCAGTTGACAGGCATAATAAGCTGTACAATAAGATTTTCCGGCATCCGTATCGATACCGCTGATAAAATACACATTCTTTTCCATTTCCTTTAATACTTAATACTTATAGTTTGCACGGTCGCATTTTGTGCATTTCTGTAGGGTTATGAATTAATTCACCACAGATTACACAGATTGACACAGATTCTATTTTACTGATTATTAGATTAATAAATCTGTGTAATCTGTGGTGAGTCTTATTCATTCCTATACCGTTACGAATGCACAAAAGATGACCGAGAGAAGAATAATACATAATACTTACCCTTTAATACTTAATCTTTTTTCTTCGTGTAACAATATAAATAGGATGATACGTCAGAGTGACATTTCCGTCCTCCCGTCTGAACTGTTCGGTATAGCTGTTGCAGAAAGTCTGTAACCGTCCCCGTGTCCATACTTTCTTTTCCGTTCCTGTCACTCCGGTTTCCTTCAGATGTTGCAACACCTGGAGTGGGGTGCTGAAGGGGAGGGAGACTATTTCCTCTTCAGCATACACAGTCTCAAAATGAGGAGCAAGGAGTTCTTTCAGCGCTTTTATGGGCAGATAATCAAGTCCATGTCCTGTGAGCGTGCGGATTTCGCGCATATTTTCAGTACCGAAGGTGCTGAAAGCCAGATAACCGTCTTCCGACAGGAAACGATGACAGCGGGCGAAGAACTCCTTCGGATCATTGAACCATTGCAAGGTAGAGCAGGAAGTGATTAAATCCGTCTTTTCGGGGAAGTCCAGCGCTTCAGCATCTCCGGGAATGAACCGCACGGTATCTTGTGGAAGCAAATCAGTGAGACACTCTTTCATCTCCGGACATAGATCGTTCAGCAGCAGGCTTTCCGGTTGCAACTTGTGCAGCAACAACCTGGAATAGCTGCCGGTACCACATCCGAACTCCACGATACGGCGAAAGAGCGGAGAAGCGCGCTCCGTCAGCAGTTGCAGCATTTTCTCGGCTACCTGCTGCTGTACGCGGGCTTCGTGCGAGTAAGTACCCCGTGCACGGGCAAATCGTTCCGCAATCAGTCTTTTGTCCATATTTCCTGTAAATAGTATCGGAACAGTTCTACTTGATAATGGGCATCTTCTGTGTAATGCACCCGTAAGGTTTTCCGGCTGATTTCCGCTTCTTTTCGCCAGGCATTCAGCTGATTATCGGGAGGAATGATGCGGTCGTTGTTTCCCACTACCGCCTGTTGCCAATAGAACGAAGTGGCGGGCAGCGAGAGATACATGCGTTCTATTTCCGCCAGTTCCTCTTTCAGCTCCTCCAGCGGCCGCCTGGGTGTAATGTTCAGGAACTCTTTGAAAGCCTCCCCGTTGAAGCACATTCTTCTCAGAAACTTATGCAGGGAAGGGCCGGTCAAACCTTCCAGGGTTCCGTGATAGATTGCAGTCGGAATGCCGTATGTATCATCAATAGGATAGGGGGTTCCATTGATGGCTATACTGTTTTTGATGACGAGAGCTGTATCTGTTTCCTGCAATTTACCCATTACTTGAGTTGCCGCCCATACTCCCATTGACCATCCGATGACATTGATTTCGCGGTATTCTTTCAGCAAGGAAGCATCAAACTCCAGTGTCCGGTAATCGTAGCAGAGCATGTAGTCACTGTCCGCAGGTTGATAATCTTTGAACGGGGTTTCGTCGGCTCCCCATCCGGCAAAGAATAGTAATAACCGGGGATGTCTGTCTTTTATGATATAAACTTGCTTCATAATTCTGTATCTTTTTTCTAAGGTACGCGGACGACACGGATGAAAAATTAAAACTCCGCGTTCGTCCGTTTCATCCGCGTCGTCCACATACCTGTATTATTATTATTTAATATATTTTACTAGCTTCCTGACTTCTTCCTCCCTTATTTCCGCCGTCAGCGAAAAGCGGATACGCGATGTCCCCTCCGGAACCGTAGGTGGCCGTACAGGTAAGGCATAAAAGCCATGCCGTTGCAACTCCTCGGCCTTCAGAATAGTCTCTGAGCTTTTTCCTACAATCATAGGAACTATATAACTGGCACTCGGACACTCATATCCCTTCTCTTTCAGAGCTTCGCGAAGAATATTGCTGATATTTTCCAAATGTATTCTTCGCTCCCTGAAACCACCCAATCGGCGGATGATAAACAAAGTCCATGCGATATTTACCGGAGGAAGAGCCGTTGTAAAAATAAGTGTTCGCATTCTGTTCACTAGATACTCCCGGATGGTGCGTCGGCAAACAATGTATGCTCCGGCTGATGCGGCTGCTTTGCCAAAAGTGCCTACCAGAAAATCAATCTCCCGGATGCATCCGGTTTCTTCGGCACAGCCCAGTCCTTGTTCGCCCCGTGCTCCAAAAGCGTGCGCTTCGTCCACGTAGAGCAATACGTTTTCGTACATCTGTTTCAGCCGTACCAGTTCTTTCAGATCGGCAGTATCTCCGTCCATGCTGAAAATACTTTCGGTGACGACAATCACCTGTCTGTATGCCGCATGATTTTCGGCGAGCAACCGTTCCAATTGTTTCAGATCATTGTGCCGGTAGCGGATACATTTGGCTGACGAAAGCCGGATGCCGTCGATCAGGCTTGCGTGTACCAGCTTATCCGCCAATATCAGTGTTTGCGTATCGCTCACGGCGGGCAGGATACCCGTATTGGCATGATAACCGCTGTTGAATACCAGTGCCGCTTCCGTTCCGAACAGTTGTGCAAGCGTCTGTTCCAGTTCCGCGTAGACGGTGAAGTTACCGGTCAGCAGGCGCGAGGAGGAAGAGGTGGGCAGAAAACTGTCGGCTGTCAGTTCTTGCAGAAACTCTTCCCGCAAGTTACGGTCGGCAGCCAGCCCCAAGTAATCATTCGAAGAAAGATTCAGCATACGCTGTCCGCCTGCGATAACCTCCCGTCCTTCATGGATCAGGGCGGGCAGGGTTCGCAGGTTGCTGCGCTCTTTCAGTCCTTGCAGCTCTTGCTGCATTTGATCTGTTACATTCATCCCATTTCTCCTATAATCTTCAATAATCCGCTTGTCAGCTTTGTCAACTGCTCCGGTTCTATGATGAACGGTGGCATAATGTAAACCAGCTTGCCGAAGGGGCGCACCCAAATTCCTTCCTCCACGAACCGTTTTTGCATCCACGCCATGTCTACCGGGTCTTGTACTTCAATCACACCGATGGCGCCCAATACCCTCACATCTGCCACCTGTGGAAGTGCCAGCGCAGGTTTCAGTTCACGCCACAACTGTTCTTCAATGCGGCTCACTTTTCCCTGCCAATCGTATTCGGATGAGGTCAACAGGCGTATGGAGGCGCATGCCACTGCACATGCCAGCGGATTTCCCATAAATGTGGGGCCGTGCATGAAAGCTCTTGGTGCATGATTGGAAATTGAATCCGCCACTTCGTTTGTGGTCAGCACGGCGGACAGCGTCATGTATCCGCCCGTCAGCGCTTTGCCTATGCACATGATGTCCGGTTCCACGCCTGCATATTCCCAGGCAAACATCTTGCCTGTACGCCCGAATCCGGTGGCTATCTCGTCAAAGATCAGCAGAATGTCATATTCCTTGCATATTCTGGCGGCTTCACGCAAGAATTGCGGATGATAGAACCACATGCCGCCGGCACCCTGAACGATGGGTTCCAGAACCAGTGCAGCCAGTTCTTCGTGATGCTTTTCCACAATATCCAGCAGTTCCAGTGTGTCGTCGGCATTCCAGTCGCCATCAAAGCGCGATTGCGGACGGGAAGTGAAATACCGCACCGGCAATGCCGAGCCGAACAGGGAGTGCATTCCGGTCACCGGATCGCATACGGACATTGCGTTCCAGGTATCTCCGTGATACCCGCGACGGATGGTTACGAAATTACTTTTCTTTGCCAAATGTGCCCGTCCGGGAGCCGACTGACTTTTGGCATACCAATACTGTACAGCCATTTTCATGGCTACTTCCACAGCTACCGAACCGGAGTCGGCATAAAATATCTTTTGCATGGATGGCGGCACCAGTGGCAACAGCAGTTTGCCCAGTTCTATCGCCGGATCATGCGTCAGTCCGCCGAACATGACGTGTGACATCTTTTCCGTCTGTTCCCGGAGAGCCTGGTTCAGCACCGGATTGTTGTAGCCGTGCACCATGCACCACCAGGACGACATACCTTCTATGAGCACCTGTCCGTTTTCCAGTGTGATGGTTGCCCCGTCTCCCCGTTTCACCTTATACACCGGTAAGGGGTTGGTGGTCGATGTGTAAGGATGCCACAAATGTTCCCTGTCGAACTGTGAGTCGCTGAAGCGGTAGCCTGCATCTTCTATCAGTGCTTTGTCTTCTGAGACTTTCGATCCGAGGGTCGTGAGCAAATCTCCCACGATGGCGGAGTTCACACCTATGTACAAGGATTTTTTCACGGCTTCCTTTGTCAGTTGAGAGCGTCCGCCTGCAAAACGCAGGTAGGCTGTGGGGTTGATGAAGCGGAACAGGGCGATGGTGGTCAGCACTTCTTCCTCGGTCAGCCGGGACTGGCTTTCCAACGGTGTTCCCGGAATGGGCTGCAACAGATTCAGCGGGATAGAGGGCACTTCCAGATCTCTCAGTGTAAAAGCGAATTCAATCCGCTGTCCGGCTGTTTCGCCCATGCCGATGATGCCGCCGCAACAAATATCCATTCCTACGCGACGGGCGGCTGCCAGGGTTTGTAGTTTTTCTTCCTGTGTGTGCGTGCTGCACAGGGTGGGGAAGTGGCTTGGGGCGGTTTCCAGGTTGCAGTGATAGCGCGTCACGCCTGCCGTATGCAAGGCACGCAGCTCGTCTTCATTCAGCAGTCCCAGCGAAGCGCAGAGTTGGATGGAGCTTTTCCGTCTCATATATCGGGCGGCTTCACACAGTTTCTCCATGTTTTTCCCCGAAGGCTTCCGCCCGCTGGTCACCAATGAGAAGCGGGCTACGCCTTGTGATTCGTTGTGCAGTGCATGGCGCAGGCACTCATCCTTATCCACCAGATCGTAAACATCCGCTTTCGTCTTATAGTGTGATGATTGTGCGCACCATTTGCAGTTTTCGGGGCAGCGGCCGGACTTTGCATTGATGATGGAGCACATATCGAACTCCTGCGATGCCCGTGCGGCGGTGATCTCGTGTGCCGCTTCATAGAGGGCTTCCTTATCCGGCTGTGTGGCCAACCATTCCGCTTCTGCCTGTGTGATGGGGACATCTTGCAGTACTTTGTTTTTCAATTCTTCTACTGTCATATTCTTACTAATTTAGCAAATTCATAGGAGTTATCATTTCATTAGGAATTAAAGGAGGTAAAGCCGATACTCCTGAAAAAAGATTTTTGGGAGCTACTTCCTTTACCTCTAAATACATGTGACGCGAATCGTGCAAATCTGAAAACAGCATTTGCATGATCCGCGTCACATGTGTTCCACTCTTATTTATAATGGTGTTTATATCCAACCCCTGTCTTGTTCTGAGATAGGGGGGATTTATATACTTTTTCCCTTTAGGACCGATTGTAGCCGGGCACAAAACAGGCATCAATCCTCTGAAACCGAAGATTTCGAGCTTTGTTTCCAATCCGTTCTCGCTTCCCAACGGTATGCCTATGTCAGTTTCCTGTCCTTTACCGTTGTCTGTATCTTCCAGGCTCTGCCTGCCGCTTTTGCAGCCAGCTGATGTTCCGGACTTTTGTTTGGAGAGCGAAGAGTCCGCCACACTTTTGGGCAGGCAACCGATAGTGACGCAACGTCCCAGGCTGGCAAATGCAGCATAGGCTTTCCGGCTCCATTTCCTGAAGCGCAGGGTCGTTCTATTGAGTTGTCTTTTTCTCATGGGGTTTCCGGATCGGTTCAATGCCGTTTTTCGGTATTATTCTTGTTAATCGGCTGCAAATGTAACAAAAATATTTTTCTCTTTATAACGATTGAAGGCCTATGATCGCATGAATAAAAAATAGTTCCCCCACGTTTCACAACGTAGAGCCGAAGTTTCATCGGACGTTGGTACACTTGGTACAGAGGTTCACTGTTCCCTTTGCTTCACACACACGCGCGTAATATATAAGGTGCACACTCAAGAGGAAAATGTGGCAAATGACAGTAATCCGCTGTCATGGGCGGAGCTTTTACGTTTCGCCTCACCGACGAACAGAAGAAGGAATTCAAGGCCTATGGGATCTCGCCATTACCTCCGCTTCCACTTGGCTGAAGCACTTTCAGAAATACGGTCTGTTGGAAAGCGTAGCCGTAAATGGAACTTATACAAAGTCGGATAAGCGGTGAGGAATGATCAGTGGTGGGGACAGAGTGGTGGGGATTCACACCTTATTATACGCGCACGTGTGTGTGAAGCAAAGGGAACGGTGAACCTCTGTACCAAGTGTACCAACCCCACCATTACAAAACCATACCTCAACTCCGCAAAAATGAATCTCAACCTTACCTCGCTAAACCTCAGCTCTGCAACGCTAAACCTCAGCTTTAGGTTCTCAAACCTTAGCTTTACACTTCCAATCCTCAGCTTTAAGGTTCTCCCAGTACTTTTCCCTGCCTCTGTCTACGCGCACATTGCGCGCACGCATATATAATAATGTACCCCCTTCCAGCTCCTTTCATTCTCCCTTTCAAACTTATGT